>JAEAME010000021.1_pt1 | contig 261132 bp, 197 predicted proteins | sample 8958731 | NCBI WGS metagenome assembly JAEAME01 (sample SAMN16933194, study PRJNA681113) | bioreactor sludge metagenome | isolation source: anerobic bioreactor sludge (Control) | place: India:Bengaluru | collected 2018-10-24
ATTTTTGTCCATGTTGTTGTGTGTTTTTGTGTCAACTTTTTTCAGGACAAGTCAATTAAAATAGTTGTAAACTTCGTTTAAGTATTTCTTTATTTAATCTGAGTAGTTTTTTACTTGATTAAATACTTTATTTTAAAGATAATTTGGATTTTTATTCTTTAAGAATTGTAAAGAATTTTAATTCTGTTTTTTCAAACTTAGCAAACCATACTCTAAAATAATTACTTCTTCATCTAAAAGCTCTCTAATTAATGGAATTACAACCTCTTTTGAGCCAAAATTAATATTATTGGCAAAATATTGCAATGTTTTTGGACCTTGAAGCAATTCTTTACAAATAGCATCAATGGTTTCTTCCCTACCAATATATTTCTTTTCAGAAATGCATACATCACATTTTCCACATTCTCTTGCTTCAAAGTCAAAATAATTAAGAATTTGCTTTTCTCTGCATTTGTCGGAAGTAATATAATCAATTAGCTGCTCAGCTTTTTTCTTGTTATTTTCCTTAATTTGATAATAAAATTCTTGTGAAAGTTCAAAATTATCATTTGAAAGACGATTCTGAGTAAAAATTAATTGAGGCTGTGAGGTTTTAGGCTCGTAAAAAAGAATATTGTATTTCTCTAATTTCTTGAGTGATTTGAATATATTTTCTTCAGACTCATAACAAAGCTTAGCTAATTTTTTTTCATCAATTATTGTAAACTCAGTCATTAATCCAGAATAAGTTCTTCTTAGAGCTTCAAGCAAAGGAAAATATTGAGGATAAGTATTAGTAAACTCAAATAGAGTATCCCTTTCAACATTTATCAAAACTTTTGAAATTGGATTCCTATTCTCTATAACTTCAATCAATCCTGAGTTTTGAAGTATTCTAACAGAACTGAATACTAAATAAGAATCAAAATTATATGTTTGAGAAAAAGAAAGTAAATCAAAATCAAATTTCCTGTCCTGCCCTGTTGAAGTTGCTATTTTAAAATAGTTACATAACGCATTATAGATATTTTGGATATATTTCTTTTCTGGGAAATTGGATTCAATTGTTTTTCTTAATGTTTCAATATCCTTAGCATTATAAAGTAAAATCCCATAGGCTTTTTTACCATTTCTTCCTGCCCTACCCACTTCTTGAACATAAGCCTCAATGCTTTCTGGTAAATCGTAATGAATTACATAACTGACATTTTGTTTATCAATCCCCATCCCAAAGGCTGTAGTTGCAACCATAATATCAGTCTTTTCCTCAATCCAATTTTGTTGTCTGTGATTTCTTATTGCTGTTGTTAATCCAGCATGATAGGCCTCTGCATTAATTCCTATTGATTTCAGAATTTGTGAAATTTCAACAGTTTTCTTTCGTGAACGAACATAAATTAAACCAGTACCTCCAATAGTTTCAACAATGGTTTTAATTCTTGTTATTTTATCACTTTCCTCAAAAACCATATAATTTAGATTTTCTCTCTCAAAACTTGTTGTCAAAGAATTTCTTTCCTTGAAAAGAAGTTTGTCTTGAATATCTTCAACAACCTCTTTTGTTGCTGTTGCAGTAAGTGCCAAAATAGGAACTTGAGGATGGTATTTTCTTAAATCGGAAATATTAAGAAAGGAAGGTCTAAAATCGTAACCCCATTTTGAAATGCAATGAGCTTCATCAACTGCAATAAGATTAACTTTCATCTTTTCAAAATAGGATATAAATAGCTTTGAAGATATTCTTTCTGGAGAGATATAGAGGATTTTAACTTTCCCATATAAACAATTATTCAAAACTATTTCTATGTTTTGATTGCTTAAACCAGAATAAATAATTCTTGCGTTTATTCCTTTTTCTTTTAATGATTTTTCTTGATCAATCATTAATGCTACTAATGGAGAAACAACAATTGTAATTCCAGATTTGCATAAAGCTGGCAGTTGATAGCAAAGAGATTTTCCAGCACCTGTTGGTAAAAGTGCAAGGGTGTCTTTATTAGATAAAACTGAGGATATAATAGCTTCTTGATTAAATCGGAAACTATCGTATCCCCAGTATTTCTTTAGGATTTCTTTAGGATCTTTTTCTTGTGCCATTAATATATAAATGGCGAATTAAAATCTTTTAATAATGGAGCAATCTTGTCTTTATCAGAAAGAATTGGATTTTCAACATTCCATTTAATTCCAATAGTTTCATCTGACCAAAGAATTGAACCTTCTGATTCTTTATTATAGTAGTTTGTGCATTTATAAGAGAAAATAGTATCGTCTTCCAAAGTTAAAAAACCATGAGCAAAACCTTCTGGGATATAGAACATTCTTTTTGATATGGCATCCAACTCAACAGCATGATAATGTCCATAAGTTGGTGAGCCTTTACGAATATCCACAGCAACATCCACAACCTTTCCCTGAATTACTCTAACTAATTTTCCTTGAGCATAAGGTGGCTTTTGAAAATGAAGTCCTCTAAGAACATTTTTCATTGACTTTGATTCATTATCTTGAACAAAAATCATTTTCATATCATTCTCAAAGTAACGTTCTTGATTGTAAGATTCAAAGAAATAGCCTCTTTGGTCTTTGAAAACGTCTGGTTCAACAATCAAAAGGTCTGGAATTGATGTTTTAATTATTTTCATAATATCTTTTATCCGTGAATTGCCTTACCATAAGCTGCTTCAATTGCTTCCATTACAGCTTCTGACATTGTTGGGTGTGGATGAATTGCATCAATAATATGATGAGCATTTATTTTGTTTTCTCTTGCCAAAACAACTTCTGCTATCATTTCAGTAACATTATCTCCTATCATATGACAACCAAGTAATTCATCAGTGTTTGCATCAATAACAACTTTAACAAATCCATCTCTATTTCCACTTGCTGAAGCTTTTCCTGAAGCCATATACATAAACTTACCTACCTTAATTTCCTTTCCTAAGCCTTTAGCTTTATCTTCACTAAGTCCAACAGATGCAATTTCAGGATGAGTGTAAGTACAACCAGGAACATTATCATAACTTAAAGGTTTTGGATTTAATCCATGAATTGCATCAACACAAATTAAAGCTTCTTTTGAAGAAACATGAGCTAAAGCTGGACCATGAACAATATCTCCAATTGCATAAACACCTTCAACATCTGTTCTGTAAAAATCATCAACCTCTATTTTTGGTCCGTTTATCTTAACTCCCAATTCTTCTAAACCTATATTTTCAATATTTGTTTGGACACCAACAGCAGAAAAAACAACATCAACTTCAATAACTTCTTCTCCTTTTTTACCTTTAATTGTAACCTTACATTTATCAGAAGAAGTATCAACACTTTCAACAGAAGTTGAAGTATAAACTTTCATTCCACTTTTCTTAAAGCTGCGTTGAAGAGTTGAAGCTACTTCAGAATCTTCATTTGGAACTAATGTTGGCATAAATTCAACTAATGTAACTTGAGTCCCTATTGATTGATAGAAATAAGCAAATTCACTTCCAATTGCACCTGAACCAACAACAAGCATTGTTTGAGGTTGTTCTCTTAAAGTCATTGCTTCTCTATATCCAATTATCTTTTTACCATCTTGAGGAAGATTTGGAAGAACTCTTGAACGAGCACCTGTTGCTATAATAATATGATCAGCTTCATATACTTCTTTATTACCATTTAATTCAACTTCCACTTTTTTACCTTTAAGTAATTTACCTCTTCCTTCAATTACTTGAACATTATTTTTCTTCATCAAGTATTGAACGCCCTTGCTCATATTTTCTGCAACACCTCTACTACGAGTTACAATTGCATCCATATTTGGTTTTGCTGAGCCTTCCAACTCAATACCATAGTCGGAAGTATGCTTTAAATAATTATATACTTGTGCAGATTTTAATAATGCTTTTGTAGGAATACATCCCCAATTCAAACAAATACCTCCAAGATTTTCTTTTTCAATAATTGCTACTGAATAGCCTAATTGAGCTGCTCGAATTGCAGCAACATATCCTCCAGGACCTGCTCCTAATACTATAATGTCAAATTTCATTTTTAATTCTTTTTTAATCGTGTACTTTTTCTACAGCTTCACTTACATTTATTGCAAAATCAGCTAACTTTTCAAATTGAGCATACAAACTGCTATAATAAATACCTGTTTGATATGGGTATACATTATTTTTTATTGCTTCAGTATGTTCATCCCTTAATTTATTTCTATATGTATTAATTTTTTCTTCTAACTCATTTGCTTTTTCAGCAGTTATTTCAGAATAGTTTGAATGAAGATTTTCATCCATAAGCACTATCGATTCACGAACATATTCAAACATAACATTAAGTTTATCTCTTAAATCTTGCTCAAACCAACTTCCTGCTCTCTTCTTATTATCAATAGTTATTGCAATTTGATTACAGCTATCACCAATACTTTCAAGATTATCAACTATTCTTAACATTGAACTGATGTATAATGAAGCTCTATGACTCAAATCATGTTCTGAAGCCTTTGTAAGATAGTTGGCAATTTCAACTTCCATCCTATCTGTTATTTCTTCATATTTAATAATTCTCTCATAAATCTCCTTATATTTTTTATCTTCTTTTGTCTTAATTAAATCAGGAATCATATCATACATTTTCAAAATTCTCCTTGAAAACGTTTCAATCTCTTTTTTAGCAGGTTCAATTGCTAATTCACCAGCAGACATATATCCAGAAGGAATAAATTTTAAACGGAATTCCTCATCATCATCTTTCTTAATAGGAACCATTTTTTCTACAATCTTAATAATTTGAGGTATAAACCAAACTAAAATACATGTATTAGAGATATTGAAGAAAGTATGGAAAATAGATAATGCAACAGGAATAGAAGAAGCTGAAGAATAAGGAGATCCTCCATTTAATGATACGGAAAGTTTATCAATAAGAGAAAGCACTGGATTAAAAAGAATTAATATCCAAATTACTCCAATAAGATTAAAAATCAAATGCGCTCTTGCAGCTTGCTTTGCTGTTTTATTTGCAACTGTTGCAGCAATATTTGCAGTTATTGTTGTTCCAATATTTTCTCCCAGAACCAAAGCTGCTCCCATTTCAAAAGGAATAAGACCTTTAGCACACATTACAAGGGTTACAGCCATCATTGCAGAAGAAGATTGAATAATAAAAGTAAAAATTGTTCCAATTAAAACAAATAAAAGAATTGAAAAGTAACCATATTCTTTCATATTCGCAATAAATTCAAGTACCCCAACATATTTTGGATCTGTAAAATCAGGAACATTACTTGTGAGCATTTGTAGACCTAAAAACAAAAGAGCAAAGCCAATAAAAAACTCTCCAATATTTTCTTTTGATTTAATAAATAAGAAAGGAGTAGCAATTGCAATTATTGGAAGAACAAATTCTGAAATATCAAATTTAAAACCAAGCAAAGAAACAATCCAAGCGGTAACAGTTGTTCCTATATTTGCACCCATTATCACAGTTACAGCACCAGCTAAAGTAAGAGCTCCTGCATTAACAAAACTTACAACCATAACAGTTGTTGCAGAAGAAGATTGAATTATTGATGTTATTCCTAATCCTGTTAAAACTCCTCTAAATCGGTTGGAAGTCATTTTTGAAAGGAAATTTCTTAAACTATCTCCAGTGAGTCTTTGTAACGAATCACTCATAATTTTCATTCCATAAAGGAATAGGCCTAAACCACCTAAAAGCGTTAAAATTTGAAATACTACATTCATTCTTTCCTAAATTTATTACAACAAAAACATTGCAAAATTACTTATTTATATTGTAAGTTCAATGTATAAAAGAAAAAAAGATTATACAACTAAGTATAATCTTTTAACTAACCATTTATTTTTTTAATTTGCTATTCTTTTTTCAAGATCATCAACCCAAGTTTTATATTTCTTATCTGTGTTGTAGAGATTCGAAACAGCCTTGCATGCATGAAGAACTGTTGAATGATCTTTATTCCCACACCTTGAGCCAATAATTGCTAATGAATTTTTCGTTAGTTTTTTTGAAAAATACATTGCTAATTGCCTTGCTTGAACAATTTCTCTTTTCCTTGATGAAGATTGAATTTTATCAACCGAAAGATTAAAATAATCAAAAACCACTTTTTGAATATATTCAATTGAAACTTCTCTAACATTACTTCGGATAAACTTATCAATCATTTCTCTTGCAAGATCAATTGTTATAGTTTTCTTATTAAAAGAAGACTGAGCTAAAAGAGAAATTAAAGCTCCTTCCAATTCTCTCACACTTGAATTAATATTATATGCCAAATATTCAATAATATCATAAGGCATTTCAATACCATCTTTATATAGTTTACTTTGTAGAATTTGTATTCTTGTTTGAACATCTGGCAATTGCAAATCTGCACTTAAACCCCATTTCAAACGTGAAATTACTCTTTGTTCAAAGTCGCATAAATCAGCAGGAGTTTTATCAGAAGTTATTATTAATTGTTTGCCTGATGAATGAAGGGAATTAAAAACATGGAAGAATACATCTTGAGTTCCTGTTTTCTTAGCAAAAAACTGTATATCATCAATTATTAATAAGTCTATCATTTGATAGAATTGCAAGAAGTCATTTCTTGTATTATTTTTACATGCATCTGTGTATTGATGAACAAATTGTTCTGCAGAAACATATAAAACTGTCTTTTCAGGAAAATTCTTTTTTGTTTCTAATCCAATTGCATGAGCAAGATGGGTTTTGCCTAAACCTACACCTGAATAAATAAAGAAAGGATTAAATGAAGTTTTTCCTGGATTTTGAGCAACTGCATAACCAGCACTTCTTGCCAAACGATTACATTCTCCTTCAACAAAATTATCAAAAGATAGAGATTCATTAAGTTGAGAATTAATTTTAATTTTCTTTAACCCTGGCAGTATAAATGGATTAGGAAAATCTTTTGATGGAGAAGAATTAATGTTTAAAGGGACACTTACAGGTGCATTATATTTAGCATATTTATCTTCTGAAGGCTGTATTGAAGAGTATGGAGTTTGTGAATCCAACACAATACTATATTGTAGCATTGCATTTTTGCCAATTTCTCTTTTAATAGTTTTCTTTAGTAAATGTACGTAGTGCTCTTCTAAGAACTCACAAAAATATTGACTTGGTACTTGAATAGTTAAAACATTTTCCTCAAGTTTAAGTGGACGTATCGGCTCAAACCAAGTTTTGTAGAGAAATTCATTTCCAAGATTATCTTTAATAACTTGTAAACAATTATTCCATACGTCTTCGTGTCCTTTTTGCATATCAAAATTAGTTTAAAATATAATAAATACCTACATGATAAGAACCATTCAGGTTTCGTTTTTCAAAATTATAAATTAAAGTGTGTAAATAAATATTTTTATTTTCTTGTTTGATTCAGATTTTTTACATATAGGTTTTTCAATAAAATAGTCCAAAAAAAGGACAACAATCAAAAAGCCTACATCACTAATGAGTTATCAAACGATAGAAAATATTTTCCAATTTGTGGCGGAAAATAAGAATAATTTTTTGAAATAAAAAATATTTATCGTATTTTTTCTTCTTTTTTTCAACAACTTTTCAACAAGTAATTCTATATATTTCAACAAATAGTTCAAATCAACCCTTACCATACATGAAAATTAATTTAAAAAAATCAAATTTCGTTTATAAATTTGACTGAAATATTATCAATAAATCTCAAACTATCAATTACCTTTTGAGAATCTCTTTTTCTTATCCTAAATTCCATATAACAATCATTCTCAAACTTATGATTCTGTTGATGAAGATCAAATTCTTTCATAATTTTCATAACATCATTCATTAGAGAATACTCAAAACTCACACTATAAATTTCATCAACTGTTTTTTCAATTATTTTTGAATTATCCAATACATCAATTGTAGCTTGTTTATATGCTTGAATCAATCCACTTACTCCAAGTTTTGTCCCGCCAAAATATCTTACAACAACAACCAATATGTTTGTTAAATTTTTTGACAGCAACTGTCCATAAATCGGTTTTCCTGCTGTTGAAGAAGGCTCTCCATCATCATTTAATCTAAAAACTGACTTATTATATCCCAATATATATGCATAACAATGATGACGAGCATCAAAATACTCTTTCTTTATATCCTTAATAATTTCTTTTATTTCTTCTTGAGTTGTAACAGGAAAAGCTAAAGAAATAAATTTACTCCCTTTCTCCTTATATACTCCTTCTGCTCTATTCTCAATCGTTAAATAAGTATCATCAAACATATTTTCTATAAGTTATAATATTGTTCAATCCAGTCTGAACCAAAATATATTTTATTAGAAATCTTATTCTCTATAAGTTCCTTTGGAGACAGTAAGCCTTTATAGAAATTTTTATTACCAACCAAAACAGTTGCCTCATCCCATAAGCTTTCTTTAATAAAACTCTCCAATGTAAATTTACCTCCTTCAACTATAAGAGAAGAAGTTTTTATATTACTATATATATAATGTATAATTTGAGTCAAAACATTCTTTGAAAAATCTAATTTAACATAAGTTGTCTCTCCTTCAATATAATCTTTCTTTGAATTAAAAACAACTGTCTTTTGAGAATTATCAAAGAAAAATCTATTAATAGGAATAGTTAAATCTTTATCTATTGTCATTCGTATTGGATTAGGTCCATTGTAGTAACGAATATTTAAATGTGGGTTATCATTAATAATAGTATTCTTTCCTACCAATATACAATCCTCAATTGCCCTTAGTCTATGAACCCAAACCTTTAAAGCATCATTTGTTATCCAATAATCCTCCTTACTTTCATTTTTTCTTTCAATATCCATAAACCCATCCAAAGTTTGAGCCCATTTCAAAATAATATAAGGACGATTTTTTTCATGGCGAGAGAAAAATCTTTTATTTAGTTCTCTTCCCTCCTTCTCCAAAACTCCACTTATTACTTCAATTCCTGCATCTTTTAGAATCTTTACGCCACCACCTGAAACCTTAGGATTTGGATCTGAATTACAAATAACAACTTTTCTTATTCCACTTTTTACAACAAAGTCAGCACAAGGAGGAGTTTTTCCCCAATGACAACATGGCTCAAGGCTAACATATAGAGTGGAGTTTTTAAGTAAAGTTTTATCTTCAACAGCGTTTATTGCATTAGGTTCTGCATGTGCCTGTCCGTAAACCTTATGATACCCTTCTCCAATTATTTTATTTTCATATACCACCACTGCTCCAACCATAGGATTTGGACTAACATAACCCCCACCCAATGAAGCCAACTGCAAACACCTATGCATTAATAACTCATCATTCATATCTATCGTGAAATAAAAAGCAAATATACTACTTAATCCAATAATATTAAAATTCCTCGATTGGGATAAATATAGTAATTTTGCAAAAAACAAAATAATGAGGATATCATCAAACAGAATTGAAGACATATTAAAATTTGCTTTGCAGGAACTTGAAGGAATTTACTCAGAAAATGAGATAAAACAAATGACCTATAATCTTATTACTCATTTTTGCAATATTCCAAAAACATCAATCTTAGCTAATAACCAACAAGCTGTTCTTGAATCTGAACTCCTTAAGATGAATTTTGCTATTAAAGACCTTAAGAAAGAAAAACCTCTTCAGTATATTATGGGATATACCGATTTCTATAATATTAAAGTAAACTTAAATCATAAAGTTTTAATTCCTCGTCCAGAAACAGAAGAATTGGTTGATATGATTATTAAGGAGAATAAAGAAAGAAAAGAGTTAAAAATTGCCGATTTAGGTTGTGGAAGCGGAGCAATTGCTTTGGCTATAAAAAAGAATATCCCTCAAAGTGAGGTTTGGGCTTTTGACATTGATGACGAAGCAATTAATCAAACTAAAAAAAATGCAAAATCGCTTAATTTGGATATCAATATTGAAAAGAAAGACCTTTTAAATGATAATTTCTCTAATTATAACTTTGATATAATTGTATCTAATCCTCCATATGTTATGGAAAAAGAAAAGAGTCTAATGAGAGATAATGTTTTGAACTACGAACCACATCAAGCTCTTTTTGTGAAAGATGAAGACCCCCTAATTTTTTACCAAGCAATTGAAAGAATTGCTCAAAAGAATCTAAATTCTAAGGGAAAACTCTATATGGAGATAAACGAAAGCTTATCTGAGAGCACCAAAAATGTTTTTAAAGATTACAATACTTCAATAATAAAAGACCTATTTGGCAAATTTAGATTTATAAGTGCTGAAAAATTAGCATAATCTAAATTAGAGGAAAAATATCCTTATCATTAAATTCTAAAAACTTATTAAAAGAAATTCTTTCTTGATTTCTTCTTATTAAAATCAAGTAAAAATTCTATAAGGTGCCACCTTAATCGAGTATCGTGCCACCATACTTATGTTATGGTACGACCATAATGATAGTATGGTACGACCATAATCGTGTTATGGTCGTACCATAGCAAATTTAAACTTCGTTTTATTCAATTATAATAAGGGAAAAGATAGTTTTTATCTTAATTTACAATCAATTTCTTTGTTTGAGAGTATTTTCCATCTTTAAAATTAATCATATAAACACCCTTACTTAACTTTGAAACATCAATATTAGCTTCCACTCTCCCACTTATAGACTTTTCAACTAAACGCATAATTAATTTTGAATTAATATCATAAACACTAATTTGAACTTGATTATCTACACCATTTAGAATAATATATGAATCTTGATTTGAAGGATTAGGATATAAGGCAAACTCAAATCCATCATAAACAAAGTTATCAGGCAATGAAAGTTCTATATTTTTTAAAGAATAATGAAATCTATTTGTGTCTATTCTCCAAGTAGATTCATTTGCTGGGCTTGAATTACTTGCTTCAACCAAATATCTTAACATGTGAGTTGAATTATCAAAATAACGTTCATCAGGATACATTGGAGAAGATTTTGGATTTAATAATTGATCTTGAGTATAATTATAATCTAAGATTTTTTGAATTCTTTGATGACATAACCATTCTTGATTAATATTTCTAAATGATTTAATATGAACTTGATTAAAATAGTTATCATAAAAAATAGAATCTATATTATGAATATTCCAATCATTATTATACATATAATACTTAACTGACTCTAATCTATTGTTTGTATTATAAAAATACTCTTGCTTATTAGAGAATTTCCAAACAGAACCGCTATAAACACTATAAGTCTCCATTACTTCCAAAATCAATAAATTATTGTTATCATAAGTTAAAGTAGATCTTGTACCATAGTTAAGAGTTTCATCGTAATAACTTTCAGATTGAGATAAAGTTAAATTATTATTTTGATCATAAGTATTTACTGATTGAGATTCTAAAGTAGAAGTTCCATCAAAGTCTATTGAATAAGTATTGCTTTGAGTTAATAAATTATTTGCATTATAAAAATATTCTGTTCTACTTGTTAGAAACCAAGCAGAAGAATCAGTGTCATAATAAGAATTAGTTTCAAGAGATAACTTACCATTATTATTATATGTATAATTTGTTCTGGTATTAGCTATCCAAATGCCTTCAATATTAATATTCATTTGAAACTGAGAGAGTAAATTATTTTCATTATAAGAGTATTCCATAATTTCGTGTAATCTAAAATTATTGGAATCATAATCCCAAAGATAAAAACGACTAATAAGCAACAAACTATCTTGATTATAAACATTCTCATACTTTACAAAACCTGTAGATTCTTGCAGAGTTACATTACCTCTTTGGTCATATTCATAATAAATAGGATCATTATAAGGTAAATAATAAGTTATACTATCAACTGCCATTAGTTGAATAATATTTTTTGAAGGATTATTACCTTTTATTTTCTCATTCATATCTTGAGAAAATACTATTTGAGTAAGTATTAATACTAAACTCAAAACAAAAAAATATTTCTTTTTCATAACAATTTGGTATTAAATTAATGATATGCAAATATAATGAATTTCAATTCCAAATACAAATATTTATCTAAGAAATATCGTTGAATTAAAGAGAATATATATACAATAAAGAGAATATAATAAGGCATAAAAATCAATAATAGACAAAACCTTATACATAAAAAAAATAGGGTGCCTTTTTAGAAAAGCACCCTATAATAATATTTAATATTTAATAATTAACCCATAAACGGATAACGAAAATCTGTTGGTGGGATTAATGTTTCTTTTATACATCTTGGACTTACCCAACGATAAAGATTAAGTTCTGAACCTGCTTTGTCATTTGTTCCAGAAGCTCTTGCTCCTCCAAATGGTTGATTGCCTACAACTGCTCCTGTTGGTTTATCATTGATGTAGAAATTACCTGCTGAATATCTTAATGCATTCATTGCAGTTTCGGTTGCATAACGACAATTAGAGAATATTGAACCAGTAAGTGCAAATGGAGAAGTTGAATCACATAACGCTAAAGTTTCTTCATATTTTTCTCCATCATACAAATAAATAGTGAAAACTGGACCAAATAGTTCTATTTCCATTGTTTCGTATTTTGGATTAGTTGTAAGAATTATTGTTGGTTCAATAAAATAACCTTTAGATTTATCACCATTTCCTCCAAGAACTATTTTAGCTTCAGGAGAAACCTTTGCTCTATCAACATATTTCATTATAGTATCAAATGACTTTTCATCAATAACAGCATTTACATAATTAGAGAATTCTCTTATGCAGCCTTGTTTGATTTGTCCAGCCATTTCCTTAATATATTCGTAAGTTTTATCCCATAATTCTTGTGGAATATATCCTCTTGAAGCTGCTGAACATTTTTGTCCTTGATATTCAAATGCTCCTCTAACAATTGCAACTGCCAATTCTTTTGGTGAAGCAGATTTGTGAGCGAAAATAAAGTCTTTTCCTCCTGTTTCTCCAACAATTTTTGGATATGTATTATAAGAATCAATGTTTTGTCCTATTTGTTTCCAGAAATTATTGAATGTGTGAGTTGAACCTGTAAAGTGAATTCCTGCCAAATGTTTTGAAGCAAAGCAAGTATCAGAAATAACAGAACCACTACCAGGAATAAAGTTAATTACTCCATCAGGAACTCCTGCTTCACTAAATATCTTCATCAAATAGTAGTTGGAAAGAATTGCTGTTGTTGCTGGTTTCCAAACTGTAACATTACCCATTAGAACTGGAGCAATATTCAAATTACAAGCAATTGCAGTAAAATTGAAAGGAGAAATTGTATAAACAAAACCTTCCAAAGGGCGATACTCCAAACGATTTATTGCAGTATTGTCACTCATTGGTTGTTGTGAATATATTAAAGATGCAAAATGCGCATTGAAACGTAAGAAATCTATTGCTTCACATGCAGAGTCTATTTCTGCTTGATAAGAATTCTTTGCTTGTCCAAGCATAGTTGCTGCATTTATTAAAAAACGATATTTCTTAGAAATAAGTTCAGCAACTTTCATCATTATTGAACAACGATCAATCCAATGTACATTAGACCATTTGTCATGTGCTTTTAGTGCAGCATCAATTGCCATTTGAACAGTTTCTGGAGTAGCTTTATGATATGTAGCAAGAACATGTCCATGTTCAGTTGGCATAACAACTTTTCCCATTTGACCTGTCTTTACTTCTTTTCCACCAATAATTAATGGTATTTCAATACTTGTGTTGTATTGTCTTTCAACTTCTTTTTCCAATGCTTCTCTTTCTGGAGAATTTGGAGCATAACCTAATACAGTTTCATTTTTTGGTCTTTCAAAAAAGAATGATGCATTGTTCATAATTCAAATAATTTTTAAATGATTAATATTGTTTTCTTTTGGTTATTATAACCTTTATAAATATTATTTTGCAAATATATACCTTGTTTTTGTTATTAACAAATATTTTTCTACTTTTGTATTTCTTCAAAGTTAAAATAATATGAGCAAAGAATTAAAATCAATTTCTTCCGAAATAACTTCTAATGAATTATCCATTATTGGGATATCTACAACCCTAAATGGCTTATCATTAGCTCAAAGTATTAATTCATTACTCAATACCGATTTGCGATTATGCAAAGACTTTGAAAGCTACAACAAAGAAGAAAATCAATCCTATTGTTTCAAAAACTACCATTACTCAAACGAAATACATCATTTGAAGCATTTTCTTATATCAAATAAGAATAACGATAACAAATTACTAATAAAAACTCATATTAAATACGATTATATATATGTTATAATTGGAAGAGACAATAATATATATGCATCTGATTTCACAGAAAAGATAAAAAAGGTTCAAAACATTCAACTTGTTAGAAATATTCATCCAACATCAACAACCAAAGAACATTTCAAGCAAGATGTAATGCCTGTTGAAATGTTAGATATATTTGGAAATCCTTCCATTACTCCAATTAAAGCAAAGAAAACACCTGCTAAAAAATCTGAAACTGGAATTGCTATAAAACAATTTATTGATGATATTGAATATTACTTAGGGAATGTGATGTCAAACAAGAGAATATTTTTAGCATATAATGTTGTTTTAAGTAGTGAAATTCTTTCTTCAATTGACAAACTTTACAAACATTTTTCGAAAGAAAACATAAGTTTAATTCCAAAAGAGAATTATCACCTCACACTTCAATTTATTGGCGAAAGTACTTTCAAACAAATAAATAACATTATATCTTCCACAAAGGAAATTCTTGAGCAAAGCCAACCAATTGAAGTTGAAATTGACAAGATTCACTATTTCCCAAATAATGGAAAACATTTAACATTTACTTTAAGCATTAAGGAAAACTCTTTATTAAAAGAGCTATATAAATCCATACATAATGAGTATTTAAAGCTCAATCTTTCCTTAAGCAATAAGGAATTTATTCCTCATATAACCATTGCTAAAATTCATTCAGTGGAAAACGTTTCTCTGTTAATACAAGAAATAGATACATTATTTAAAATATCTCCACTAAAGCTACAACTTTCAAAACCTATTTTATTTGAAAGCATATCCATTGGCAATAAAGTCAGATATGATATAGTAAAAGTATTTGAATAATTTATCTCGACTTTTAATTACTTTACATGAGAGTTGGAACATAAGACTTATAAGTAATAAAACGCCTTGTTTTTCTATCCAAACGATAGATAAATCTACAAAATCGGCGATTAGAAATAATTAAATAAGACTTCAATCTCAAAACAATGCCATTGTTTACTCAAAACAATGCGGTTGTTTTACTAAAACAATGCCATTGTTCGACAAAAACAATGCGGTTGTTTTGACAAAACAATGGCATTGTTTTTAGTTCTAAAAGAAGTTTAGTTAGATTGAAAGCTTATTAAATTAGGTTAAAAGCTTATTTAGTGAGTTTTATAACTTGATTAAATGGGATTATTCTTATAAAAGAAAATTATAAGAAGATTCTATATTTTATTTTATTGGAGAAGACAACTCAGATATTGATATATAGAGTTGATTTTCTTTGTTGAAAAGGGATTGGATTTGAACTGGAGTTTCATTATTGTGAATTTGAGGCTCATTGTTCAAAAAACTAATATAAAAAGATTTAAAGTTATTTGCAATTCCTTTTCCTGTGCATTTAACATAACTTTCTTTTAGAGTCCAAATTTTTGTAAAGGCTTGATTTTGCTGATTTGTGTTTGAGAGAAAATTCAAATACTCTACCTCTTTAGGGTGAAAAAACCTCTCAACTAATTCTTTCTTGTATTTTCTTTCCTGTTCAATGTCAATACCAATTTGTTTATCGGAAATAGCAATTGCTATATATTCTTTGGTATGAGAAATTGAGAAATGAAGGTTTGGATTAAAAACGAAAAAAGGCTTGCCTTCAATGGTGCATTCTATTGCAGTATTGAAGACCAAGCCTTTTTGTTTAATGATATCAATTAGGAATTGTTTAGCCCATTTTGATATTTGTTTTGGATGAGTTAACGATAAATCTATTCCAAAACATTCTTTTGCTTTATCAATATGGTATATAAAAAATTCCAATTCAAATTAATTAATACCAAGTAATTCTACATCAAAAACTAATGTGCTGCCTGCAGGAATTGTTCCAACAGGAGAATCTCCATAAGCTAAATCAGCAGGAATGAAGAATGTGTATTTTGAACCAACTGTCATTAGTTGTAAACCTTCTGTCCAACCTTGAATAACTTGATTTAATGGGAAAGAAATTGGTTCTCCTCTTTGAACTGAAGAATCAAACACATTACCGTCAATTAACGTGCCATGATAGTGAACATTTACTGTATCTGTTGATTTAGGTCTTGCACCATTTCCTTCTAAAACAACTTTATATTGAAGACCGCTTTCAGTTTCTTTTACTCCTTCTTGATTGCGGTTAGCAGTCAAAAACAATTTTCCTTCTTCTCTTGCTTTAAGACCTTCTTGTTGCATTTGAGCTTGTTTCTTTATTTGCATTTCTTGTTGCCAAACAGCCATTATTGAGTTCTTTTCTTCTTCAGATAATAGGTTTTGTACTTCTCCATTAGCAGCTTTGCGTAGAGCTTCAATCATTACCTCAATTTCCAAATCATAACCTTCTCTAAAAAGACTTGCTCCAATGTCTTCACCGATTATATAACTAATTTTGTCTTTGTTTGTTTTTAATTCCATTTGTGTTGTTGTTTTTTTATTTGATTATAGTTAATTCGTCTATTAAATTTTGAGCTCCAGCAAATTTATCAATTATAAAAAGAACATAACGAGCGTCAACGTTAATTGTTCTTTGAAGCTTTGGTTCAAAAGCAATATCTCCACTCATAGCTTCCCAGTTTCCATCAAAAGCCAATCCAATTAGATGACCTTCTGCATTAAGAATTGGTGAGCCAGAATTACCTCCTGTAATATCATTGTTTGAAAGGAAACAAGTTATTATCTTTCCATTTTCATCAGCATATTGGCCATAGTCTTTATTTAAGTAAAGTTCTTTAAGTTTAGCTGGAACTTCAAATTCACTTGATGTAGGGTCTTCTTTTTCCATAACACCTTCAAGGGTTGTTACGTAATTATAATGAATACCATCTGCAGGATAATAATCCAAAACTTGTCCATAAGTCATACGCATTGTAAAGTTTGCATCAGGATATTGTACTAATGTAGGATCCATTTCTCTAAGAGCTGCAACAAAGCGTTTTCTTGCTTGAGAAAGATTTGTAACAGCATCATCTAAATCCTTATCTTCTCCAGCAACATACATATATGCATTAAGAGCAGATTGAGCTATTAAATCCTTTTCTAACTTCTTGGTATTTGGTTTATTGATAAATTTATTGAAGTTTTCTTTGTTGGCAAAAATTGATTTTTTGAAAGCATCATCAACAAAAGCATCAACACTTCCTTTATATTTTTTTTCAATAGTTTTGCTCATATAACTATTCTTATCTAAAGAAGAGAACATATTTACAAATGATCTGAATAGTTCTTTTTCTGTTTCTTGATCATAAGTTTTAAAATGTTCTTCTCCAAGAGTTTTTACTCTTTGAATAGCTTTTGGAAAGTTTGAATCTTTTTTATCTAATGATAATAATGAATATGTTGTTTGGAAAGCAAGTAATGCTCTTTTATTTACTACAAGTCCAAGATTAACATACCATTCATTTTGAGTTGAAGGAGCATTACCGATAACTTTATTTGCATTATTCAAATCTTTAATAACATCTCCATACTTTTCAATTCTTGACTTATCTTCAGAAATCCATTTTGAAAGTTTATCTTCAATTTCTTTCTTCTTTTCATAAACATTAAGATTCTTCAAGCCTCTTAATTCTCCTTTTTTATTCTTCCAAAGATTCATATAACCAGCGTAATCAGAAGCATAAATTAAGTTAATTCTATTATCCTTTTCCATCATCTTCTTCATTGTTGGAAGCATATATTCTCCTGCCTTAACAATTGAAGGGTCTGTTACATTAATAGTATTTGAAACTTCTCCTGAGGTCATATATCTTTCTGTTGAACCAGGAAATCCCCAAATCATTGTAAAATCATTTTGTTTTACTCCTTTTAAGCTTACAGGTAAAAAATGTTTTGGCTTGTAAGGAACATTGTCTTTTGAAAATTCTGCTGGTCTGTTATCAGAGTTTGCATATACTCTAAAAATAGAAAAGTCTCCTGTATGACGTGGCCACATCCAATTGTCAGTATCTCCACCAAATTTTCCTATTGAAGATGGAGGAGTTCCAACCAAACGGATATCTGTATAAACTTCGTAAACGAACATATAATATTCTAATCCTTCAAAGAAAGGTTTAATTTCTACTCTGTATTTTCCTTCTTCTGAAGTCTTTTCTTCAAGCAATTTAATTCTTAATAATATTGTATCTTTTACTGAAGATAAATCTAACTTATTAGCATATTCTCCCAATATTTCCTTAGTTACATCTTCCATTCTCAAAAGGAAAGATACTGTCATATCAGGGATTGGTATTTCTTCACTTAAATTCTTTGCCCAAAATCCATTATTGAGATAATCATGCTCAACAGTTGATTGTCCTGCAATTGCTTCATATCCGCAATGGTGATTAGTAAACAGCAATCCTTTATCTGACATTATTTCGCCAGTACAACCATTCCCAAATTGAACAATTGCATCTTTCAAACTTGAGTTATTAATAGCATAAAGCTCCTCTGCAGTTAGTTTTAATCCCATTTTCTGCATTGTGGCATAATTTAAGTTCTTAAAGAACATTGGTAACCACATACCTTCATCAGGTTTTGGAGCAGGGTTTGCAAATATTAAACTTGCTACCAAGCTTAATAATATAGACATTAGTGAAATCTTTTTCATATTATATATATTTTAATTGTGAATAATTATCTTTTTGAAATATTAATTGAGCAACCTCTAAAATTTGTTTAGAAGTTATTTTTTCAATTTCTTGATTTGTGGTTTTAAGAGAATCAATTCTATCAAAATTAAGAATTGATTTCCCCATAGATATTACTTCATTTTGATTACTCTCATATTGGATTGCCAATTGTCCAATAAGTTGTTGTTTGGCAACCTTAAGAGAAGATGGAGTCATTTCTTTATTTGAAAAAAAATCTAATTCGTTTTTAATTAAACCTATTGTTTTGTCGATATATTTTGAATCTGATGCTGCGTAAACTACAAATAAACCAGTATCAGAAAAAGCAGTATAGTTTGATTCTATAGAATAAGTAAATCCATATTTTTCTCTAATCTTCATATTTAATCGTGAATTCATTGCTGGTCCACCAATAATATTATTTAAAAGAGAAAGGGTTATTTTATTCTTATTTTTATAACTAAAAGCAGGATTTCCTATAACAACATGTGATTGATAAGTATTACGTTTTTTTACTTTTTCTTTGGGTTTATAATTCTTTGGACTATTTCGATGAATTGGTTTAGCATTTGTTTTAATTCCTCCAAAATATTTCTCGCAAAGTTTTACCCATTTATCAAAATCTATATCTCCAATAGTTGATATTACAATAGAATCAGTAGAGTATGTTTTTTCAATAAATTGATTTAATTTTTCAGTTGTAAATCCTTTTACTTGTTTTGGCGTTCCTAAAGTATAATGTCCTAAACCATTTTTTCCGAAAACTAAATTATCAAATTCATCTAAAATTAATTCAGAAGGATTATCTTCATAAGAATTGATTTCATCTATAACGGCAATTTTTTCTTTTTCTAATTCTTTCTTAGGAAATGTAGAAGAGAACAAAATATCAGAAAACAATTCTAAAACTCTATCGTGGTAATTATTTAAGAAAGTAGCATAAATACATGTTTCTTCCTTTGTTGTGAATGCATTTAACTCTCCCCCAACTCCATCTATTCTATTTAATATCTGAAAACTCTTTCGTTTATTTGTTCCTTTAAACAAACAATGTTCAATAAAATGTGCAATTCCCTCTTCATCTTTTTCTTCATCTCTTGAGCCTACATTAATTGTTACTGCACAATGAGCAACTTGTGAATAAGTCAAGCGATGAACAAGTCTTATTCCGTTTGAAAGTTTATGTTGGCTATAGGTAAGCTCTGATTCTAATACCACTATTTATTAGCTTATAATTTGTTTAGCAATTGTAGTAATTCAATATTTAAATGTTACCTTGAAATTATATAAAAACCTGCAGCTCCATGTTTTTTACCAATATTTGAAAGAAATGCATTTGCTTCTCTCATTGTTCTACGAGAGCCATAACTTACATAATATTTTGTTTTTTCATCTGCTTTTTTAGTAATTATATAACTATCATATCCCAAACTTCTTGCCTTACGTGCTGTTTGTTGTGCATTAGAAAGGTTTTCATAAGTTCCTCCCACAACATCAAAACCAAGTCTTGACACAGGTTGAATTAGTATTGGAGTAGAATAATCAATCTCAGCTGTTGGCATAGGTGGATTATCTTTTTCTCCTGTAGGTTTAAGAACATCAACTTTTTTAACAACCTTTTTTGCAATAGGTTTTGTTGTATTTGTATTTGTATTATTGTTATTAATAACTTTTTCTTCAACAATTGTTTCGGTAGAAGTTTCTGCCACTGGAATTACTTCAGTTGTAGGAGTTGAAACAGGTATTGAAATTGTTTTAGGTTCTGCTTTATCACATTTAGGAGTAATATAAACTGAAAGCTTATCAGTAATTGGCTTTAACTGTTTGTTTCCTTTAATCCAACACATATAATGAGCTAACGCTAATGAGCCAAAAGCTAAAAGTCCTAAAACAATTATTGAAAATAAAACAATCCAAATAACTCTATTTCTCTTTTTCCTTTCTTTGCGTATTCTCTTTTCTTTTTTACTTCTTTTATTTTCTTTTTTGATAAATTCCTTACTATTCTTGTAATTTAAATCACTACAATCACTCTTGTCGTAACAATTATCATTATTTAATTCTTCAGTTTCTAATTCTTCTTCCTTTAATTCCTGTTTAATTTTAGGGAATTCTTCTGTTTGATTAAAAATGATTTCTTTTGTTTCCTTTTCCTTTACTGATAAAATTTCTTCTTTTTCTTCTAATTTCTCAACTTTTTCAACTTCTTTTTTCTCTTCTCGCTCAACTTCTTTTATCTCTTTACTATCTGAAATTTCTTTATTCTTTGAGCTTACATGTATTTCAATTATTTCTTTTTCAATAGGTTTATTCTCTTCTAAAGTAATTTCTTCTTTAATTGGTTCTTTAGTAATAATAGGTTTAATAAAATCATCTTGATTAAATGTTTTCACACTTTTAATAGTTGAAAAAGCAAATGCACTATCCAAAAGATTTAAGCCTTCAATTGGAGAGAAAATATATTTATTATTTTGTCCTTTTGAAATTGTTCCTAAATCACCCAATTTACATAAGCCAGTAAGTTCAATTCTTTCCTTTATGCTATCAGAATATTGCTTAATCCACTTAATTGCTGTATCAAGGGAAATAAATTCTTTTTTTGCCATATCTTCAGCAAAGCCCAAATCATTATTAATATCATTTGTAAAACTAACACTTCTACAAGGAGGAGTTAGAGTATTTGTAATTGGACTAATTGAAGCAGAAGTATTTTGTACTCTAAAAGTTCCAATTCCAATTAACTCTGCACTATCATTTTTCTTTAAATACTCTAATAGGTTTGATGAAACATTCATATTTTCTTTGTTTTAAATTACGTGTTAATTGATATCTTTTTGCTTTTATCTAATAAACAATTTTATTATTCAATAGATTATTTATTTTTTCTAAATCTTCAGGTGTATCAACACCTATACTTTCAAAATCAGTTAATTCTACTTTTATTTTATATCCTTCTTCTAACCATCTAAGCTGTTCTAAAGACTCCATCTTTTCCAAGCGTGAAGCATATAATTTTACTATTTCTCTTAAAACATTTTTCTTATAGGCATATAATCCTATATGTTTAAAATAGCAACCTTTTGCAATTCCATATTCAAGAGTTTCATTTCTATCATAAGGAATTACAGATCGAGAGAAATATAATGCATAATGATTATAATTAAAAACAACCTTAACAACATTAGGATTTATTAAAGTTTTAGCATCTTCAATCATCTTGCATAAAGTTGTTATTTGAACATTTGAATCATTATAAAAAGGATTAATGACTTCTTGTAGTTGTTCTTTTTTTATTAATGGTTCATCACCTTGAATATTTACAACAATATCAAATTCACCAAACATTTTTTCTGCAATATTCAAAGCTTCATCAACTCTCTCTGTTCCACAATTATGATTCTCGTTTGTCATAACTGCAGTATAATTATTTTTATTTACTAAATCAAAAATCTTACGAGAATCAGTTGCAACAATTACCTTATCAAATAATCCACTTTCTTCAACTCTTTTACAAACACAAATAACCATTTCTGTATCTCCTACCTTAGCCAAAGGTTTACCTTCAAACCTTGTTGAGGCAAATCTTGCAGGGATAACTCCTAAAACTCGTTTCTTTCTTTCTTCCATCTTTCAAGGAATATTATTGGAAAAGTCCATTAATTTCAGCATTAATTTTCTCTATTACAACCCCCAAATCACTTTTGTTTGATGAAAAATCTAAATTATCAATATCGATGATTAGCAATTTTCCCTCTTTATAGTTTTCAATCCATCTATCATAACGCTCATTTAATGATGCAATATAATCTAAACGAATAGAACTTTCATATTCTCTCCCTCTTTTTTGAATATTTCTAATTAGAGATGGTATAGAAGCTTTAAGATAGATTAATAAATCTGGAGGTTCAATAAAAGAATTCAATAATTCAAAAAGGGAGATATATGTTTCATAATCCTTTGTAGCCATAAGTCCCATTGCATGAAGATTTGGAGCAAATATATAAGCATCTTCATAAAGAGTTCTATCTTGTATGAGCTTATTGTATAATTTTCTATGTTCAATTAAATTACGAAATCGTTTATTTAGAAAATATATTTGAAGATTAAAGCTCCAACGTCTCATATCATCATAAAAGTTCGCAAGATAAGGATTATCATCATCTTGTTCAAACATAGAATTCCATTTAAATTGCTTAGCCAATAGCTCAGTTAAAGTAGTCTTTCCACTACCAATATTTCCAGCAATAGCAATATGCATACTCTTAGTTTTAGTATTTATTAACTTACAAAGATATAAATTTTATTCATAACATTGATATTGTTTGAAAAAAATATACTTTTGCATATTCATAACATCATTAAAAATCAATTGAAATGGCACTTGAAAAGGTTATTAATTACAAAATGATAAAGTCAGAAGACTTAAATCATCATGGGACTCTTTTTGCTGGAAGATGTTCCGAGTGGTTTGTTGAAACTTCATTTATTGCAGCAGGAAGTAAACTTGATCCAAAACATGTAGTATGTTTAAAAGTACATGGATTAGAATTCTTACATCCAATGCGCTTAGGAAATATATTAGGTTTTGAAAGTTCAATTGTTCATGTTGGAAAAACAACATTAACAGTTTACACTAAAATTCACGAAATAAATTCGCCTAATATTAAACGCTTAGATGGTTTTATTACTTTTTGCTATGTAGATAATGAATCAAAGTCAACACCTCATAATTTAATCATTGAAATCTCCACAGAAGAAGAAAAATATCTTAACGAAAAAGCTGCAAAACTTATCCAAAGAAAAGATTAGAAACTCATCAATTTCTATAAATCTTCTCCTCTAAAGTTACTTATTTTGAATAATAATCTATTATTTACATATAAGCTTGAAGTTAGTATCCTATTGAATAATATAGCCATATCTTATTATTAAAAATTTTTATCACAAAAAAACTATAAAACTATTTGGGTTTCGAAAGTTTTCTGTATTTTTGCAAAAATTTTATTACAAGATGGAATTAAAAGATAGGATAATGACTGAAACATTTAAATTGATTGTTTCCAAAAGTTGTAAATTAATTACAATGGATGAGATTGCAAACAATTTAGGTATTTCAAAAAGGACATTATACGAAAATTTCAAAGACAAAAGTACTCTTATTGAAGAATGCTTAAATGCTAATTTTGAACAAGCAAATGAGAAAGTTATGGAAATCATGGAAAGTAGTGAAAATAGCCTAATCTCATTTATGTTAATGACTCAAATGGGTCATCAATCTATAGCAAATATTGGGTATGAAAATATAAATGATATAAAAAAATATTATCCTCAATTATATACAAATACTTTTATAAAACATGTAGAATATCATAAAGATAATACATACCAACTCATTCTACGAGCAATGAATGAAGGACTAATTATAAAAAATATAGATATAAACTTTATTCAAAACATGCTTCGTATTTTCCTATTTTATTGCTCAAAAAACGAATATCTTTCACTTAATCCAGAATTCAATGCTACAAAATTATTCAACATTCACCTTTTCATAGCATTAAGAGGAATATCTACATTGAAAGGTATAGAAATAATAGATAAATATCAAGATCAATTTATTAAGTAACAAACATTTAATGAAATATATGAAAAGAAAAATTTTAAAATTAGCTATTTTAAGTCTAAGTTTTGCTTTTGTAAATGTAAATTTATTGGGGCAAGAATCTGTTTTAAAATTAGATTTAGAAACCGCTCTAAAAATTGCGCACGACAATAATCCTACAATCAAAATTGCAGACATCGAAATTCAAAGGGTTGATTATGCAAAAAAAGAAGCTATTGGTGCATTGCTACCAAATCTAAATGCAGTAGGACAATACACTGATAACGTAATGAAACAAGTTATGTTTATGCCAGAAAGTTTCTCTGCTCTAATGGGTGGACAAAAATATATGGAAATGGGTTATAAAAATTCCTATAGCGGTGTTTTAAGTACTCAAATTCCTATAGTAAATTTTACCCTATGGCAAAATATCAAAAACAAACAAAACGACATTGATATAATTATTGAAAAATCAAGAGCTTCAAAAATAGAAATGACTAAGCAAGTTAAAGATGCATACTTTGGTGTATTGCTCTCTAAGAGTTCATTGAAAGTTTTGGAGCAAAGTCATAAAAATGCCTTAGAAACTCTTAAAAATATCGAAAACTCTTACAAACAAGGAGTAGTTTCTGAATATGATTTTATTAGAGCTCAAGTAAATGTTAACAATCTAAACCCTATTCTTATTAATGCAAAAAATGGAGTTGAACTTGCAATAATGCAATTAAGAATGATACTTTCCCTTCCAGCTGAACAAGTTATTGAGACTCAAGAAACATTAGAAAGCTTTAATGATAATATTACTTTGTTTTCTGAAATAAATAAAGAAACTGCATTATCACAAAATTCTGACCTTAAAATATTGGACTATAACATTAATGGTCTAAAGAATCAACTTAAACTAATCAACACTCAACACTTACCAATGCTTTCAGCATCTGGAAACTATATTTATCAAACACAATCTGAAGATTTCAATTTTAAAGAATACAATTGGGTAAGCTCTGCTTCAATAGGTTTGCAATTAACAGTACCTTTATTTTCAGGTATGCAAAAAGTTAACCAAGCCAAACAAGTAAAAATGGCAATAAAAGGACTTCAACTTCAAAGAGAATATGCTAAAGATGGTATAAATTTACAAATACAAGCAGCTTTAAATCAAATGAAAGCAGCTAAAGAACAATTGAATGTAAATAAAGATGCAATTAATCAAGCAAAAAGAGGATATGAAATTGCAAAAGTTAGATATCAAGTAGGATCTGGAACAATATTGGAATTAAATGATTCTGAATTATCATTAACACAATCAAGTCTTAATTATCAACAATCTCTTTATAATTTCCTAGCTGCACAAGCAAATGTAGAAAAAATAATGGGTAGTATTAAATAATTTATAAAATAATAAAAAGTAATCAAACACATAATCATAGAATGAAAAGAATATTTTATTTTGTTGTAGCTTTTTCTATAGTAATGGCTGCATGTACAAAGAAAGACGAAAAGAAAGCTGAAGTAAAAAATGAGGCTGTAAAAGTTAAGATTGAAACTGCATCAATGCAAGAGATAGATCAAATTTATGAATTCACATCAACAGTAGATGCTGCAGTAAAGAACTTTATTTCTTCTGCAGGAGGAACAAGAATTGAAAAAATTTGGGTAGAAGTTGGACAAAAAGTAAGAAAAGGTCAAAGACTTGTTACAATGGAAAACACTAATCTTAACACTGCTCAAACTCAATTAGCAAATTTACAAAACGAAGTAAAAAGAATGGAAGCATTGTATGCTAGTGGTGGTATTTCAAAACAACAACTTGATCAAATTAAAACTCAAGAAGAAGTTACTAAAAGAAATATTAGAAATTTAGAAAGTAACATTACTCTAACCTCTCCTATTTCAGGAGTTATTACAATGAGAAACTTTGATAATGGAGATGTTTCAGGAGCACAACCAATTCTTCAAGTAATGCAAATTTCACCTGTTAAACTTAAGTTTAATATTAACGAAACATTCTACAACAAAGTTAAATTAGGAATGTCAGTAAAAACTAAAGTTGATGTATTCGGAGATGAACAATTTTCTGGAAAGATAAGTTTAATTGCTCCAACAATTGACCCTCTAACTCGTACTTTTACTGTAGAAGCACAATTTGCTAATGGAAATCAAAAATTACGTCCAGGTATGTTTGGAAGAGTTGAACTTAATCTTGGAAAAGCTCAAAAAGTTATTGTTTCTGACAAAGCAATCATTAAACAAAGTGGAACAAACAACAAATACGTATTTATTGAAAAGAATGGTATTGTAGAATATCGTCAAGTTGAATTAGGAAGACGTATGGGCGATAAATATGAACTATTGAGTGGAGTAAATAATGGAGAAAATGTTGTTGTTTCAGGACAAACTAGTTTGCTTAATGGCAAAAAAGTTATTGTTGTTAAATAATTAGATAGATTATTAAGATATGAAATTATACGAAGCATCCGTAAAGAAACCCATCACAACGGCCATTATTTTTGTTGCTGTAGTTGTGTTAGGGCTGTTCTCACTAAGTAAGTTAAGCATTGATATGTTGCCTGATATTGAAATGAATCAAGCAATAGTAATTGTAACATATCCAGGTGCATCTGCTGAAGATGTAGAGAACAATGTAAGTAAAACATTAGAAAGTGCATTAAGTACTGTAAGTGACTTAAAAAAAATAAAATCTACATCTAAAGAAAATACAGCAGTAATCAATGTAGAATTTAATTGGGGGACAGACCTTGACGCAGCAGTTAATGATATGCGTGATAAAATTGAGATGGTGAAGAGTTATTTACCTGATGGTTGTTCTAATCCAATTATTATGAAGATTAGTACTGATATGATGCCTGTGGTAATGTATTCTGCTACTTCTGAAGAAAGCTCTCAAGCACTATATAAAATTCTTGAAGATGGGGTTGCAAATCCATTAAATCGTATTAATGGAGTTGGTTCTGTATCAATTTCTGGAGCACCTCAAAGAGAAATCAGTGTTAATATTGACCCTCAAAAATTAGAAGCATATAATTTAACTATTGAACAAATAGGTGGAGCTATTGCAAAAGAAAATGTAAACACTCCTGGAGGTTCAATAGATATAGGTTCAGAAACTTACTCTCTTCGTATTGAAGGAGAAATGAAAGAAAGTGATATTTTAAATAATGTAATAGTTTCTAACTATGGAGGAAAGAGTGTATATTTAAAAGATATTGCTATTGTAAGAGATTCTGTTCAGGAAAAAGCACAAGAAAGTTATGTTAATGGTAGAAAAGGAGCAACTATAGTAATTCAAAAACAAACAGGAGCTAATTCAGTAGAAGTTGTAAAGAAAATTCGTGAACAATTACCTCAAATTCAAAAAAACTTACCAAAAGATATTCAATTTGAAGAGGTAATGAATACTACTGACAATATTGAAAACTCTATTGCATCATTAGTTGAAACAGTTTTGTTAGCATTCTTATTTGTTGCTATTGTGGTTATCTTCTTCTTAGGACAGTGGAGAGCTACCATAATTATTATGTTAACTATTCCAATATCTCTTATTGCTTCATTTATCTACTTACTTGTTACAGGAAACACATTAAATGTTATTTCTCTTTCTGCACTCTCAATTGCTATTGGAATGGTAGTTGACGATGCAATTGTTGTTTTGGAAAATATTACAACACATATTGAAAGAGGAGCTAGACCAAGAGAAGCTGCAATTTATGGAACAAATGAGGTAGGGGTAGCAGTTATTGCTTCTACATTAACAATATTCGCTGTATTCTTACCATTTACAATGATGGGCGGTATGGCTGGTATAATGTTCAAACAATTGGGTTGGATGGTATGTATTGTAATGGCTATATCATTGATATGTGCTTTAACACTTATACCTATGCTAAGTGCTACAATGCTTAAAAAAGATAGAACAAACAGTAAAGTATTTGAAAAACTATATTCTCCAATCAGAAAAGCTTTGGATAATTTAGATGTTTTCTATGCAAAATGCCTTACATGGGTTGTTAGACATAAAACTGTTACAATTATCTCTGGGATATTTGTTTTCGTAGGATCTCTTATGTTGTCATTTGGAATAGGTTCAGAATTTATTCCTCAATCTGATAATAGTCAAATTTCAGGGAACTTCCAGTTACCTGTTGGAGCTAATGTTGAACGTTCAAAAGTAATTGCTAAACAATTTGAAACAAATATTAAGAAAAAATACCCTGAAATTACAACATTATCATATACTGTTGGTATTCCTTCAGAAGATGATAATAACTCTTGGGCTCAAATGCAGACATCAGGAAGTAACTATGTTTCATTTAGAATTAAACTATCTGATTTAAAAGAACGTAAAAGAGATATCTTTGAAATATCAGAAGGTATACGTCAAGAATTGTCAACATATCCTGAGTTATATAAATATAATGTAGCAGCAGGAGGAAGTAATGGAATGACTTCTGGTTCAACAGTTGATGTTGAAATATTAGGATACGACTTTGATGTTACTGAAAAAATAGCAAAAGAAATCAAAGAAAAGATGTCTAACACTAAAGGTTTCAGAGATGTTACTATTAGTCGTGAAGATTATAAACCTCAATATCAAATAGAATTTGACAGAGAAAAACTTGCTCTAAACGGACTTAATGTAGCAACAGCATCATCATTTATTAGAAATAGGATGAATGGAATGACTGCTTCATTATTTAGAGAAGATGGTGAAGAATATAAAATAAAAGTTCGTTATGATAAAGAACATCGTCAATCAATTGAAGATATTGAAAACATAATGATTTATAATACAAGTGGAAAAGCAATTAGACTGAACGAAGTTGCAAAGGTTGTAGAAAAGTTTTCACCACCATCAATTGAACGTCAAGATCGTGAACGTATTGTTAAGGTAAGTGCTACTCTATATGGAGAAACTCTTGATAAGGCAACAAAAAATCTACAAAGTCAAATTGATAAAATGGCCATTCCGTCTAATATTGGTGTTGAAATTGGAGGTACTTTAGAAGAACAACAAGAATCATTTGCTGATATGGGATTACTTGCAGTATTGATTATTATGTTAGTTTATTTTGTTATGGCGGCTCAATTTGAATCTCTACGTTATCCATTTATTATAATGTTCTCTATACCATTTGCATTAACAGGAGTTTTAATTGCTCTATTTGTCACTGGTGGAACAATAAATATGATGAGTGCAATTGGTAGTATTATGCTTATTGGTATAGTTGTTAAAAATGGTATTGTGCTCGTTGACTACATTAACTTAAACCGTGAAAGAGGAATGGGTATAACAACAGCAGTAATTAATGGAGGTAAATCTCGTTTACGTCCAGTTATTATGACAACTGCAACAACAGTTTTAGGTATGATACCAATGGCAATTGGATTTGGAGAAGGTGCTGAACTATGGCAACCAATGGGAGTTGTTATTGTTGGAGGTTTAACAGTATCTACCTTAATTACCCTTATTTTAATTCCAACATTATACTGTGTTTTTGCATCAAGAGAAGTTAAAACTTATCGTAACAAACATAGAATTAAATTAAATCGTAGAACAATTAAAGCAGAATAAAAATGAAAGCAGCATTCATAACATATAATCAAGCTCTTGTAGAAGATGTGGAAGATATTTTAAGTCAACTTTCAATAAGAGGATTTACGCGTTGGCAAGATGTTCAAGGAAGAGGAACTAAAAAAGGAGAACCTCATTTAGGATCTCATGCTTGGCCTTCAAAAAACATGGCAACTCTTTGCATTGTTGATGACAATATTGCTCCTATTTTAAAAAAGAGAATACAAGCACTTGACAATGAAGCACCAGAACAAGGATTAAGAGTATTCTTTTGGGAAACAATTGATGTTTAGAATAGAAGAAGAACAAAAGTTCATGTTTTATATTAGAAAGAGGTATATTTTTATACCTCTTTTTCTTTTTAATGAAATCCAGAATCCAATCTTATTAATATCTCTAAATCACAAACAATAAATAACTAATCATATTTTTTCTTTACTTTTGCAAAATGTTTGTAAATTTAGGTTATTGGGGATTGTTTATAGCAAGTTTTTTAAGCTCAACTATTATTCCAATGAGCTCAGAGGTGGCTTTAGTTACTCTTATTGCTCTTGGGCTAAACCCTGTTTGGTGTGTTTTGATTGCAACCTTAGGAAATTCATTAGGAGGTATGACTTCTTATGGCTTAGGATATTTGGGCAAATGGGAATGGTTGGAAAAGTATTTTAGAACACCTAAAGAAAAGGTTGAAAAGTTCCAAAGCAAAATTAAACGCTGGGGACCAATAATTGGACTCTTTGCTTGGCTGCCTTTTGTTGGAGATTTATTGGCAATTGGACTTGGTTTTATGAGAATGAATCCTTGGCTTTCTTGTTTATATATGGCAATTGGACGACTTATTCGTTTTTCAATTGTTGGAGGAATAATGCAATTGTTCTAATTTTATTATCTTTGCACTTATTTAATTATTTTGTCACAATGAATTTTCTAAAAGTTTTTATTACATCTGTAGCTCTAATAATTTCTTTTTCTACATTCTCTCAAGTAGATTCTATATCATATATTGAAGAATCAAACAATGCCTTTATCTCCAATGAATCTCTTGAAAAGGAAGAAATTGAAGATAGTTTGAAAATAAAATGCAATAAAATTATACAAGAATATACCACTGCAAAAACTGAACTTGAAGAAAGAACAATTGAAATTGACTCTTTAAAAAAGGTAGTTGAGAATATGACCGAAAGTATGAATAAGGTTAATTCAAATTTCAACCAACTCACAGCCGATTATGAAGAGGCAGAAAACCAAATTCAACAAATTAAAACCAAACTCCAAGAAGATACAACACGTTTCCTGTTAGAAATTGATGAGTTAAAAATAGATCATATGAACTTAAAAACTCTAAATGACACTCTTTCTAAACTCAATCAAGAATATAGAATTCAACTAAATGAGAAGAATCATTTATTGGAAGAAAAAATAAAAATACTTCAAGAAAAAGAAATTCTATTTGCAGAAAAAGAACAATTATATAAAGATGCAATTAATGCATCTCAAATAGATAAAACAAAAATTGAAGGACAAGTTGAAAAGAAAAATGCTCAAATTGAAGGGAAGGAAAGGGAGATTGATTTATTACAAAAGAGCATTAATGAAAAGGATACTTCTTTAATTGTGAAAGACCAAAATCTTAACAAGATTACACAAGAAAAGGAAATGTACTATATGATGGCTGACACACTAAGAACCAAACTTGTTGAAACAGAAAAAGAACTTTTGAAAATAAAAGAAGAATTAAAATTTCAAAAACAAAAAGCTGCTGAAGCACAAGCAAAGATTGATGCAGCAACAGGAAGGAAAAAGAAGGTAAGAGTTATTCAAGGAATTGCAATGCGCTTCTACCCTACTCCCGTTTGGGACATTGTTCCAGTAGCAACAGAGAATGGATATGAGAATAAGGTCATTAATAGAAATACATCCAAAGTTGACTTTGACTTTATTACTGGAGCATCAGTTATTCTTTACGATTTAACAAAACCTGAAGACAAATTTGCTTCCGATTTATCTGTTTATGTTGGATTTGGAGGAGCAAACTTATTTAAAAACTTTTATGTTGGTGGTTCTTATCGTTTTTTGGATTTCTTCCATGTTGCCATTGGTGCTAACGTTTCTGAATACACTCTTTTGGCAGAAGAATTTAACAAAGAAGGACAAGCTCTTAAGCCAGGCTGGTCAATACAAACCACCAAAGAATGGAAGGTCACTCCTTTCATTTCTCTTTCATTAGATTTTGAATTTCTATCCTATATTGGGAAAAAATAAAAACCATAAAAATTATGAATACAATACTTATAAAGAATATAAGCCTCAAAAATAGAATTGTTGATGTTTTAATTGAAGGAAATGTTTTCAAACAAATTGAACCTGAAATAAAAGATGTTAATGCTGATAAAATAATTGACGGAACAAATAGAGCAATTATCCAACCATTCTATAATATGCACACTCATTCTTCAATGACTCTTTTAAGAGGATATGGAGATGATATGCGTTTGTTTCAATGGCTTTCAGAATACATTTGGCCAGAGGAAGCTAAACTTACTGCCGAAGACATATATAATGGAACTCGCCTTGCAATTGTTGAAATGATTCGTTCAGGCACTGTTTTCTTTTTAGATATGTATTGGCATCATCAAGAAATTATTCGTGCTGCTCAAGAAATGAAAGTTAGAGCAAGCGTTGGAGTAACTTTTATTGAAGAAAGAGGGAAAAAAGAAATTGAAGACAATATCAAGTTTATAAATAACTTTAAATCTCCTTCAAATAGAATTACAATAAATGTGGCCCCTCATGCCATTTACACAGTTGGTAAAGATCTTTATCAGGAGCTATATTTAATTTCAAAAGTAAGAGGTTTGAAACTCAACACTCATCTTGCCGAAACAGTAAATGAAGTTAATGATTGCAAAAAAGCTAACAATAACCTAACCCCTACTGAATATTTGGAATCAATTGGAGTTTTGGATGAAAACACAATTGCTGCTCATTGCGTTCATTTAACAGAACATGATGCAGAAATTCTTTCTTCCAAAGGAGTAACTCTTGTGCATAATCCTTGTGCAAATATGAAATTAGCCTCAGGAGCTTTCAATGTTCCATTAATAAACAAATACGATTGCAGAGTTTGTTTGGGAACAGACGGAACAAGTTCCAATAATAATCTTTCAATGTTGGAAGAAATGAAATTTGCTGCCCTGTTAGCAAAAGTTAGTTATCATGACACATCTTTGCTTTCAGCCAATCAGGTTTTTGCATGGGCAACTAAGAATGGTGCCGAAACAATGGGTTTAAATGCAGGAAAGATTAAAGAAGGTATGCTTGCAGACTGTTTAATTGTTAATTTGAATAACGACAGATTAATTCCAAATAATAATTTAATCTCCAACTGGGTATATTCAGCAGATAGTCGTTGTATTGAAACAGTTATTTGCGATGGAAATATCCTTATGGAAAACTACATCATCCCTAACGAAGAAGAAATTCTTGAAAAAGCGAAAAGAAAGATTAGTTAGTATTACTATTCAAGTTATAATTCTTCCATTATCTTAATTTACTTTTTCATTAAATTGTTTTCCTCAATAGTTTCAATAGGCAAAAAGTTTTAAAAAACAAACTTTATCTTTTGCGTAAACATTTGAGGAATAATTAATGGCAAATACTACATTAAATTCAAAATAATTTAGTATATTTGCAAAAGAAAACCGCTCATCAGGTTTATTTAGGACTATTTATCCTAAAACCAAATTATGGAAATCAAACTCCAATCCCCAAAATATATTAAATAAAAAGATGCACATCTTTTATAGTGAAAGATGCGCATCTTTTGGTATGAAAGATGTGCATCTTTGGGGTAAAAAGTCCTTGATTAAAAAGTTTTTTATAAGGACTTTGTAGTTTTATTCCTTGATTAGGCAGAATTATTCGCCGTTTAAATTTACTTATATAAAGGTTTTATTTTTTCACTCTTAGTTTTATTTTAGGGAAACAAAATTTTACTTGCCGCAAAGAGATTCCGAACGACGAAAAAATCATAGAAAAGGCAAAAAGAAAGATTATCTAATAATAGATATTCAAGTCTTTTGCACTTTTATTCAGCAATAACGTGTATTTGTTGATTACTTACTTTTCCTGATATTGTGGTTTCAGAACTTGGTGTTATATTTAATATTGCTGATTTGAAGTTTGCTTTCTTTAAATCAACAATTCCTTTTCTACTTTCTAAAAGAAAATTGGTTATTGATAATTTTTTTTCTGAATAGAATTTTGCATTGTTAAGCTTTACCTTCATTGATGGTTTGCTTATGTTTGATTCATAAATTAGTAATGCTCCATCGCTAAGTTCAACATCCATAATTTGATCTTTAATGAAAAGTCTTAATTGTTGTGATGAACCTAAATCTTCCTTTGTAATGGTAATTGTTCCATTATTTACAAAGCTACTTCCTTCTTTTTCTTGTCCTGAGGATATATACTCTTTTACATCAGTTCCTAAATCGTAGTGATTTTTCTTACTGTCTTTTTTAATTATTACCCTAACATCTCCGCTTACAACTAATTTATATATTCCATTAGGAATGTCTGACCAATGAGGACCAACTTGCTCTTGTGAAAATCCTTTAACAGAAAATAAAAGGGCTAAAATTGCTAAAAATATTGTTTTTGATTTCATTGCGTTTAGTTTTAATTGGTTTTAGAAAGCAAAGTTAATTAAGTTTTTCAATAATTGGTAGCATTAAGGGTATAAATATTTATTATATCATCAATAATGCTTCATTAAGCTATATTTATATAAAGAAAAAGGCTACCTTTTAGGTAGCCTTGTAAATTTTAACTTAATTAACCTTGAATTATTCGTACATTACAACTAAGAACTTGCTCTTTCCCCAGAAATCGTTTGAGTTCTTAATCTTTATTGATGTAGGTATCTTTCCAGAGTATTCAATTTGGTATGAACTGCTTGGATGAGATGTCATGATTTTAATTTTGTTCTTACCATTTAAAGGTATTTGTTCAAAATGTCTTACATCAATCTTAGTGTATTTTGCAAGTTCTGAATCTCCACTTACTTTTGCTTTTTTACCAATTCCTAAGAAACCTCCTGAAACATTAACAATTCCTTCTGATTGTAATTCTTTCTTTGTTCCAATAATATAGTAAGCTGTATTCTTTTCACTTTCAACTTTAAGAATTTGTTGATCCTTTGATTGATTTTGTTTTGACAAATCGTCAATATTCTTATTTAAGTTTTCAATAACAATTTTCTTTTGTTGTAGTTCTGCAGTTAGAGCTTGAATTTGTGCTTCCTGTTCATTAACTCTTGTTTGAAGACTTTCAACGAAAGCTGTTAATTCTTTGTTCTTATTGCTATCCTTATTAATTTGACCGTTTAGTTTGTTGAGTTTTTGTTTGTTGTTAGCCAAAATTTCATTAATTGATTGAATTTCTTCTGTAATTCTTGCGCGAGTATCTTTATTTACTTTTTCTCCAGAAGTGTTTTTAAGTTTATTTACGTTACCATATTTTGAAGAAACTTCAGTTAAACTTTGTTCAATGGAGTTAAGTTCTTGGAATAGGCTTTCCATTTCGGCATCTTTTGCTGCAACAACTGCTTGAATTGAATCATTCAATTTTTGTTGAGTAATTATTTTATCTTCAAGCTCTTTCTTTCCGCATGAAGTAAATAGAACTGTAACAACAGCAAGTGCTAAAAATAATCTTTTAATTGTCATTTTGTTTTTGATTTAAGTTAATAATGTTATCTTTGCAAAATTAAACGACGAATATATTGTTTTAGTATATTTGACATAAAAATATTTTTGGGGTGCTTAATTTTTTTAAATATTTAGGCTGAGATTATACCCTTTGACCTTTTAGATAATGCTAAAAAGGGAAAGAGCAATTTCTTAAACATAAGTTATCCCATTGTATTTATTTTAAAACATAAATTAGTAACTTATGATTACATATCCAATAGCTCTAACAATTGCAGGCTCTGACTCTGGAGGCTGTGCAGGTATTCAAGCCGATTTAAAGACTTTTTCTTCCTTAGGAGTCTTTGGAACTTCTGTAATTACTGCAATAACTGCCCAAAACACAATGGGAGTTGTTGATGTAATGCCTATTCCTTCCGACATTGTAAAGAAACAACTTCGTGCAGTTATGGACGATTTTGAAATTGGAGCAATTAAAGTGGGTATGCTTTTCTCAAAAGAAAATGTTTTTGGACTTTCCTATACATATAAAGAATATGGAAAGAAAATTCCTTTGGTTGTTGACCCAGTTATGGTATCTACTTCTGGCAATTCATTAATAATGGACGAAACAATTGATGCAATAAAAGAATTGCTTTTCCCTATTGCAACAATAATTACTCCAAACCTCAACGAAGCTTCAACATTACTTCATAAAAAAATTGAAACAATTGAAGAAATGGAAGAAGGAGCTAAAGAATTTGTTGAAAGCTACGGAGTAAATTCTGTTTTAATTAAGGGAGGTCATCTTCAAGGGGATGAAATGGTTGATATATTCTATTCAAAGGATATTTCAAGTCCAATTATGTTTAAATCGAAAAAAATAAATACAAAAAACACTCACGGAACAGGCTGTACACTTTCTTCAGCCATTGCTTCCTTTTTGGCAATTGGCAACAATTTGGAAGAAAGCCTAACTATGGCAAAAGAATATATAACACAAGCCATTGACTCTGCAAAAGAAGTAACACTTGGCAAAGGTCATGGAGCAGTAAATCATTTTTTCAACCCACATAAACTAATTAAAAATGAAGATAAAAGTAAATAACAAAGAAAAGATAATGCCTGAAAACATCAGCATTACAGAACTTGTAAAGCTGCTTAACTATTCTGACACAGTTGGAATTGCTTTAGCTTTAGACCAAGAAGTTGTTCCAAAATCAGAATGGGATAAAACTCATTTGAAAGATGGAGCAAACATTACAATAATACAAGCAACATGTGGAGGTTGATAGGAATAACTCCAGAAAAAGGAGTTAAGGATGAACAAAAGCGAATTGTTGATTTTTTGAATAATGGAATAGATATATTTCATATTCGTAAGCCAAACCTAACTCAAGAACAGTTAAAATACTACCTGAATGAATTTCCAACAGAACTAAGAAATAGATTAACAATTCACAATCACACATCGTTAGCTTTGGAATTTGGATTAGGAGGAGTTCATTATAATATTCAAAACCCTTTTATTAAGCCAATTGAAAAGAATCTACGAAAAAGCTATTCCTCTCACTCAATCAGTGAAATGTTAGAAGCAATTAAAACATTTGACTATGTTTTTTTAAGTCCAATATTCAATAGCATATCCAAAGAAGGTTATAACAGTAAATTTAGAATTGATGAGTTAAAAGAATTAAACCTGATTAATGAAAAAGTAATTGCTCTTGGAGGAGTTAGAGAAGAAAATTTTGAAGAATTAAAACAAATAGGATTTGGAGGAGCAGCATTGCTTGGAAGTCTTTGGAAAGAAAAATAAAAAATGGAATTAAAAAAGATACAATTTATTACTCATTACAATTCTAAATACAATTATTTAGAATCAGCTCTTATTGCCTTAGAGGGTGGAATTCGCTTTATTCAATTAAGAATGAAAAATTCAAAACACGAAGAAGTTATTAAGGTTGGAAAAGAGTTGAAAGAAGAATGCAAAAAATACAATGCACAGCTGATTGTTGATGATTATGCCTATTTGGTTAATGAAATTGGAATAGATGGAGTGCATTTAGGTTTAAAAGATATGCCAATAGATATTGCAAGAGAAAGATTAGGTAATGAAAAAATTATTGGAGGAACAGCCAATAGTTTTGAAGAAGTTTTGATGCAATATAATTTGGGAGCTAACTACATTGGAGTTGGTCCTTTTAATCACACAACAACTAAAGAACATTTAAGTAAAATATTAGGATTAAAAGGCTATGAGGATATAATTGAAAAATGTAAAAAGAAAAACATTAATGTTCCAATTTACGCAATTGGAGGAATAAGACTAAATGATTTGGAAGCATTGAAACAGACAGGAGTTTATGGAATTGCCATAAGTTCTTTAATTCTTGAAAGTTCAAATCCTTTAGAAACCATAAAAGAAATAAAAAATATTTGGAGATAAAAATTAATACAATTAAAAGATATGAAAAAACTAACAATAGCAGGTAAAGAGTTTTCTTCACGCCTTTTTTTAGGAACTGGGAAATTCCCTTCCAATAAAATTATGGCTGAAGCAATTTTGGCTTCAAGAACTCAAATGGTTACAACTGCAATGAAAAGAGTTGATATGGATAATAGCAAAGAAGATGATATGTTAAAACATATTCTTCAAAAAGATATTATTCTTTTACCCAACACTTCAGGAGTTAGAAATGCAAAAGAAGCTGTTTTTGCAGCTCAATTGGCAAGAGAATCTCTTCAAACAAACTGGCTTAAACTTGAAATACATCCCGACCCTAAATACCTTCTTCCTGACCCTATTGAAACACTTAAAGCAACAGAAGAATTGGCAAAATTAGGTTTTATAGTACTTCCTTATGTTCAAGCTGACCCAGTTCTTTGTAAGCTTTTAGAAGAAGCAGGTGCTGCAACAGTTATGCCTCTTGGTGCTCCAATTGGAACAAATAAAGGGTTAAAAACAAAAGAACTTTTAGAAATAATCATTGAGCAATCAAATATTCCTGTTGTTGTTGATGCAGGAATTGGAGCTCCTTCTCATGCTGCTGAAGCTATGGAAATGGGAGCAGATGCCGTTTTGGTAAATACTGCTATTGCAATTGCAAATGATCCTGTTGAAATGGCAAAAGCTTTTGCTTTAAGTGTTGAAGCTGGAAGAATGGCTTATGAAGCTGGTTTGGGAAAGATTTCTCACAGTGCAGAAGCTTCATCTCCCCTAACCTCATTTTTAGATTAGAAAACAAATAAAATATTTTAAGAATATGGATAATAAAAAAGATATATGCAGTGCTTTTCATGCTTCAGAAAAAGTTTATGCACAGGGAAATATTCACCCAATTAAAGTTGGGATGAGAAAAGTTAAATTAACTGATACAATAATTGAAGGAAAAGTTGAAAAGAATAAAGATGTTCTTCTATATGATACAAGTGGATTCTATACTGACCCAAATGTTAAGATAGATATCCAAAAAGGTCTTCCTCGTTTTAGAGAAGAATGGTTAAAGAATAGAACAGATATTGAAAAGCTAACAGAATACACTTCAAAATACAGCAATTTAAGACTTGAAGATGAAAGCTTAAAAGGTCTTCGTTTTGGAACAGATTACCTTCCTTATAGAGCAAAGAAAGGAGAAGAAATTACTCAAATGGCTTTGGCAAAGAAGGGAATTATTACTCCTGAAATGGAATATGTTGCTATTAGAGAAAATCAATTAATTGAAGAAAGTGGATTAAAAACTTATATTACTCCTGAATTTGTTAGAGAAGAAATTGCATCAGGTAGAGCTGTTCTTCCTTCCAATCCCAATCATCCAGAAGCTGAGCCTATGATTATTGGCAGTAAGTTTCTGGTAAAGATTAACACTAATATTGGCAATTCTGCTTTGAGTTCTGATATTGACAAGGAGGTTGAAAAATCTGTTTGGTCTTGTCGCTGGGGTGGTGATACTTTGATGGATTTATCTACTGGCGAGCATATTCACGAAACAAGGGAATGGATTATTAGAAATTGTCCTGTGCCTATGGGTACTGTTCCTATTTATCAGGCTTTGGAAAAGGTTAATGGTGTAGCTGAAAGTCTTACTTGGGAGATTTATAAGGATACTTTGATTGAACAGTGTGAACAGGGGGTTGATTATTTTACTATTCATGCTGGTCTTTTAAGGGAACATTTACCTATGGTTGCCAAGCGTTTGACTGGTATTGTGTCAAGGGGTGGTTCTATTATGGCTAAATGGATGAAGAGTAATAATCAGGAAAACTTCCTTTATACTCATTTTAATGAAATTTGTGAGATTTTAGCTCAATATGATGTTGCTGTAAGTTTGGGTGATGGTCTTCGTCCTGGCAGTATTTATGATGCTAACGATGAAGCTCAGTTTGGTGAATTGGAAGCTTTGGGTGAGTTAACTACAATTGCCTGGAAACATAATGTTCAAGTAATTATTGAGGGTCCTGGCCATGTTCCTATGCACAAGATAAAAGAAAATATGGATAAACAGATTGAGGTGTGTCATGGTGCTCCTTTTTATACATTGGGACCTTTGACTACTGATATTGCTCCTGGTTATGATCATATCACTTCTGCTATTGGGGCTGCTCAAATTGGCTGGTATGGCACTGCTATGCTTTGCTATGTTACTCCTAAGGAACATCTTGCCTTGCCTAACAAAGAGGATGTAAGAAATGGTATTATGGCTTATAAGATTGCTGCTCATGCTGCCGATATTGCTAAGGGGCATCCTGCTGCATTGGTGAGGGATAATGCTCTTTCAAAGGCTCGTTTTGAGTTCCGTTGGAAGGATCAGTTCAATCTTTCCATTGACCCTGACAGAGCAAGGGAATATTATGGTGCTGAAAAAATTCATGGTACTCCTTTCTGCACTATGTGTGGTCCTAATTTCTGTGCTATGAGAATTTCAAGAGAAGTATCTGACAAAGGTAAAATTGAATAAAAGTAAATGGTAATGAATATTAATTTTTATGATACTATAAAAGATTTAGACTGGGGAGAGGTTACAAAAAGCATATATTCCAAGACAAGTGCAGATGTTGAGAGAGCTTTAAATACAAATCATTTAAGCATTGAAGACTTTAAGGCTTTGGTATCTCCTGCTGCAAAGGATTATTTGGAACCTATGGCAAGAATGAGTAGAGATATAACTCAACGCCGATTTGGAAAAGTAATGCAGTTTTATGTTCCTCTTTACCTTTCTAACGAATGCACAAATCACTGTATTTATTGCGGGTTTAATCATAATAACGATATAGAAAGAATAACCTTAAATGATGAAGAAATATTAGCAGAAATAAAGGTTATAAAATCAATGAATATGGATAATGTTCTTCTCTTGACAGGAGAACATCCTCGACATGCTGGTATTGATTATATTGAAAATGCAGTAAAACTGTGCCGACCATATTTTTCTACAATTAACTTAGAGGTTTATCCTATGAGTGTTGAAGAATATGAAAGACTGTTTAAAGCAGGAGTAAACTCAGTTTATGTATATCAGGAAACATATCACGAAGCAGTTTACAAGCATTATCATCCAAAAGGAATGAAAAGCCGTTATCAACATCGTTTAGAAACACAGGAACGTCTTGCACAAGCAGGAGCTCACAGAGTTGGTTTTGGTGCCTTAATTGGATTGGAAGATTGGCGTACTGAAATGGTTTTTATGGCTATGCATCTGCGCTTTATGACAAAAAACTACTGGAAAACAAAATATGCAGTAGCCTTTCCAAGAATGCGTCCAGCAGCAGGAGGTTATGAACCAAATTTCATAATGTCAGATAAAGAATTTGCACAAACAATATGGGCTTATCGAATATTTGATAATGATATTGAAATTTCAATGACAACCCGTGAATCAAGAGATATGAGAAATCATTTTGTATCTCTTGGCATAACATCAATGAGTGCAGGAAGCAAAACAGACCCAGGAGGATATGCAAAAGCAGAAACAGAACTTGAACAATTTATCATAAACGACAATAGAAATGAAAAAGAAATGGAAGCAATGGTTCGTTCTCAAGGCTATGATGTAGTTTATAAAGATTGGGATAAAATACTTAATTAATGGTTAGTTGTTAATGATTAATGGTTAATAATTTTAGGGGCAGGGCTTGTCTCTGCCCTTATTTAAAATAAAACAAATTCTATGAAAAAGATTGGAATAATTCGTTGTCAACAAACAGAAGATATGTGTCCTGCTACAACATGCATAAAAGTTGCACATGAAGGTAAATTAGCTTTTGCAGAATTGGGTGAAAGCGAAATTGTTGGAATAGTAACTTGTGGAGGTTGCCCAGGTAAAAGAGCTATTCCAAGAGCAAAAATGCTTGTTGATAGAGGAGCTGAAGTTATTGCTTTTGCTTCATGTATATTTAAAGGCACACCAATTGGTTTCCCCTGTCCTCATGCCCAACAGATGAAAGATGCAATAATCAGAAAAATTGGTAATGAAGTTACAATAATAGATTACACACATTAATTGATTTATGCTGACAAAGGAAGAATTAGATAGATATAACAGACAGGTTATTTTGCCTTCGTTTGGAGTTGAGGCTCAGGAAAAACTTAAAGGAGCTTCAGCTTTGGTTATAGGAGTTGGTGGATTGGGTTCTGTCAGTTCTTTGTATTTGGTTGCTTCTGGTATTGGAAGAATTGGATTGGTTGATAATGATACTGTTTCAATTTCTAATCTTCAACGTCAGGTGCTTTATCGTGAGGATGAATTGGGAATTAGTAAGGTTGAAAGAGCAAAAGAAACTCTTGGAAGATTAAATTCAAATGTAAGGATAGAAACCTATAATTCTTTTTTAAGTGTTGAAAATGCAATTTCAATAATTAAAGATTATGATATAATTATTGACGGTACAGATAATTTCAAGGCAAGATATTTAATTAACGATGTTTGTATTGGATTAGGTAAACCTTTTGTTTATGCATCAATTGGGGATTATTTTGGTCAGGTTGCTGTTTTCAATTTTGATAATAATTCTTCCTGTTATCGTGATTTATTCCCAAACTACGATGAGTTGCATAATAGAGAAAACAAAAACAAAGGAGTTATGGGAGTTTTACCTTCCATTGCTGCATCTTTGCAAGTAAATGAAGCCATTAAAATAATTACTTCAACAGGAAGTCCTTTAATCAATAAGCTTATAACTTTTGATATTCTAAATAACGAATTCTCAACTCTTGATTTAAAACCTACTCAAAAAGCAAGACAAGATAGCATTGATTCATTTAATGCACTTAAATCATGACAACCTACATATCTCTTTTAAGAGGAATAAATATTGGAGGGCATAAAAAAATTAAGATGGATTCTTTGCGAGAGAACTTTAGCTCTTTGGGATATAGCAATATAAATACTTATATACAGAGTGGCAATATTCTATTTTGCTCAAAGGAAGAAGATAAAACAAAACTGGAGAAAGAAATTTCATCTATGATTATGGATAAGTATGGATTTGATGTTCCAGTTTTGGTTCTTAATTCTAATGAATTAACTGAAGTAATAACTAATAATCCTTTTGCAAACTCAATTAATTACAACAAAGAATTTATCCATATTACTTTCTTAAGCAATGAAGCAAAGGAAATAAACTTTAAAGAGATTGATTCCAAAAAAGAATCAGAAGATGAATACAAAATTATCAACAAGGCAATTTATCTTTATTTGCCAAAGGGATATGGAAATACAAAAATTCATAATAATTTCTTTGAAAAACTGCTAAAAACTCAAGCCACAACAAGAAATTGGAAGACTTGCTTAGAACTATTTGAAATGTCAAAACAAATAACCTCTCATTAATTTCATTATTTTTGCATTTCAATAATAGAAAATAATAGAGAGAATGGATTTTGAATTAGTTTCAAGTTTTAAACCTACAGGAGACCAACCAGAAGCAATTGCTCAACTTGTGGAAGGGATTAATCAAGGAGTGAATTATCAGGTTTTGCAGGGAGTTACAGGCTCTGGAAAAACTTTTACTGTGGCTAATGTTATTAAAGAAATTCAAAAACCAACCTTAATCATAAGTCATAATAAGACTCTTGCTGCTCAGCTTTATTCCGAATTCAAACAGTTCTTCCCAAATAACGCTGTTGAGTATTTTGTTTCCTACTACGATTACTATCAACCCGAAGCCTATATTGCACACACCAATACTTATATTGAAAAAGACCTTCAAATTAATGATGATTTGGAAAAGCTTCGTTTAAGTGCTGCATCTGCCCTACTTTCAGGAAGAAAAGATGTTATTGTGGTAAGTTCTGTTTCGTGTATTTATGGTATTGGTAATCCTCAAGAGTTTGAAAATGGCACTATAATACTTCAAAAAGGCGAAAAAATTAATCGCAATGACCTTCTAATGCGTTTTTCAGAAAGTCTTTACGTTAGAAATGAATTAGAATTTACACGTGGAAGATTTAGAGTTAAAGGAGATGTTGTTGATATTTTTCCTGCTTATTTGGATTATGCTTACAGAATTTACTTTTGGGATGATGAAATTGAATCTTTGGAAAGTTTCAACCCTTTGGACGGAAGAAGAATTGAGCAAAAGGAAGAATTGATTATTTATCCTGCTGGTAACTTTATAACCAATAAAACATCTCTTACTACTGCCAATCTGGAAATTCAAAGGGATATGTTTGAAAGAAGAGATTATTTTAATGAAGTTGGACGTGGCTTGGAAGCAAAAAGGATTGAGGATAGAGTTAATTATGATTTGGAAATGCTTAGAGAACTTGGCTACTGTTCAGGAATTGAAAACTATTCTCGCTATTTTGACAGAAGGAAAGAAGGTGAACGACCTTTCTGTTTAATTGATTATTTCCCTAAGGATTACCTTATGGTTATTGATGAAAGCCATGTAACCATTCCTCAGGTTAGAGCAATGTATGGAGGTGACCGTTCAAGAAAAGAAAGTCTTGTGGAGTATGGTTTTCGCTTGCCTTCAGCCTTAGATAATAGACCTTTAAGGTTTGAAGAGTTTGAAATGATGCAGCATCAAACCATTTACATAAGTGCTACTCCTTCTCCTTTTGAAATAGAAAAATCAGATGGCGTTATTGTTGAACAGATTATTCGTCCTACTGGTCTTTTAGATCCAGTGATTGAAGTTCGCCCAGCAAAAAATCAGGTGGATGATTTATTGGAAGAAATTAGTCTTGTGGTGGAAAGAAAAGAAAGGGTTTTGGTTACAACACTAACAAAGAGAATGGCTGAAGAACTAAGTAGATATCTAACTAATTTGGGAATAAGAAACAAATACATACACTCCGATGTTGAAACCCTTGAAAGAGTTGAAATTATTAAGGACTTACGATTGGGAGTTTTTGATGTTTTGATTGGTGTTAATCTTTTGCGAGAGGGTTTGGATATTCCAGAAGTTTCTCTTGTTGCCATTCTGGACGCTGACAAAGAAGGTTTTCTAAGAAGTGATAAAGCTTTAATTCAAACCATAGGTAGAGCTGCTCGTAATGCCAATTCCAAAGCTATTCTTTATGGAGACAAAATAACAGGTTCAATGCAAAGAGCAATGAATGAAAACCTCAAAAACAGGGCAAAACAAATCAAATACAATACTGAAAATAATATAACTCCTCAACAAATTGTCAAAAACATATCCACCCTTCTTAGCAGCACAACATATGAAGATGTTGAAACAATTATGCCTAAGATAAGTGAGACACCGACAATCTATAGAACAGATAAAGACCGTCAAAAAGCCATTCGTAATCTTGAAAAGCTTATGCAACAAGCTGTAAAAGACCTTGATTTTTTGGTAGCAGCACGTTATAGAGACGAAATTGAAAGAATAAGGAAAGAGAAATAAGGTTTTATAAAAATAACTCCTTGTTTTATTTCTCTAAGTCCTTGTTTTAATCTCGAAAGATGTGCATCTTTCATACCAAAAGATGTGCATCTTTCACTGTAAACGATGCACATCTTTTTTTTCTAAGAAAAACTAATGGAAAATTGATGCGTTAATAATAAATATCTGCAAAAAACATTAACAGTTATTTATAATGCAAATATACAACAAATTTTCTTAAAAGGAAATTGAAATTGAGTTTTTATTAATACCTTTGCTAATTATTTTAGAGAAGAGAAGTATATGTTAGAGTTTGAAACAATTTGTGCATTGGCAACACCTTCAGGAGAAAGTGCCATTGCAGTTATTAGACTTTCAGGGAACAGGGCATTTGAAATTGCAAGTAAGGTTTTTGTAAGCAAGATGAAAGGGAAAACTATTGAAAACTCCCCTACTCACTGTGCAATCTTTGGACAAATTATCAACAATGGAAAGCTTATTGATGAATGTCTTTGTACAATATTTCGCTCCCCTCATTCATATACTGGAGAAGATTCTGTTGAATTTTCCATTCATGGCTCTTCATTTATTGCTCAAAAAGTAATTGTTGCATTATTGGAAAATGGAGCATCGCTTGCCAATAGAGGAGAATTTACTAAACGAGCTTTCTTAAATGGTAAATTAGATTTAGCTCAAGCAGAAGCCGTTTGCGACTTGATTCAATCACATAATGAAGCCTCTCAAACCCTTGCATTAAAGCAACTAAGAGGAGGTTATGGAGATATACTTTATTCACTTAGACAAAAATTAGTTGATATATCTTCACTTTTGGAATTGGAATTGGACTTTTCTGACCAGGATGTTGAATTTGCAGATAGAACAGCACTAACAAACATGCTTAATGATATTAAAACAAGAGCAAATGAATTGGTTAATTCTTTTCAAATGGGTTCTTGTTTTAAGAATGGAATACCGGTAACCATTGTTGGCAAACCCAATTCTGGCAAATCTACCCTTTTGAATGTTTTCTTAAAAGAAGAAAGAGCCATTGTTTCCGATGAAGAAGGAACAACAAGAGACACAATTGAAGAAAAGCTTAATTTAAGAGGTTTGGAGTTTCGTTTCATTGACACAGCAGGCATTAGAGAAAGTTCAAACAAGATTGAGAAAGCAGGAATTGAAAGAACATTCACTGCAATTGAGAAATCAAAAATCATTCTTTTTATTGTTGACGTAAACAAATCAACTCCAAAAGAAGCAAAACAAGAGATTGAAGATCTAAAACAAAGAATTGATTTTACAGATAAGCATCTTATTATTATTGCCAACAAGATAGATATTCAAAAGCATAGAGAGAAAGGCTGGAAAGAGATGAATGCAATTGAAATATCAGCCAAAACAAAGCAAAACATTGGCGAAATAGTTGAAAAGATGTTTGAGCTATTTGATATAAACGAGCTAAACGATAAGATTTTCGTTAGCAACTGGCGACATTTTGAAGCATTAAAACTCCTTTTAGAAGGCATTAACAGCACAGAACAAGGCATAAAGAACAATCTTCCATCAGACCTGATTGCAAGTGATATTCGCACCTGCCTTCACCATTTAGGAGAAATAACCGGAGAAGTAAGCACCGAAGAAATCCTTGGTAATATCTTTTCTAAGTTCTGTATTGGGAAATAGTTTTGATTTTATTATTAGATAGGATCAAACACAATTAATTCTATTAAATAGGACAAATTCATAACTAACAATACTTTGATAAAACAATTACTTAATTAACTATTTTTCATATAGTCATACATGTAATTATGTAATTCCTCAAATGCTAATGGATAAAGTCTTTTGCGTTCTTCTATATCGTATGGAATAATTATATTGTCCCCAATATATTTTTGCAAAAGTTTATTAAGATTAAGACCACCACTTTTTGTTTGTAAATATGAAAGTGGTATCTCTTGAACTGATTGAATATTAGGATCAAGCTTATCTAAAATTTTATTAAACTCTTTTTCTTGGAATAAACTTAATTGACTTTGGAAATTATTCATTGAATAAACAACAAAATTATCATTTTCCCATTGTACTTTGTGTTTATTTTTTAGATATTGAGGTATCCTCCGTCTAGTTTTAATATATAGATTATAACGTTCTTTTAATAAAATAATATATGCTTGAGTGTCTGGAGTTATGCTTTCTTTTTGTCCCTTCAAATTGTTCAGTTCATTATATCGTGGATATAAAATAAGATTGTCGGAGTGATTTAGAATAATTGGCGTATTTTGTATTTTATTGTTGCTTGTCAAAATTCTTAATATCGTTTTATCTTTTATTTTATTTATAAAATAATCTATATCCAAAGAAAAACCATTTGCTAAAAATAAAAAATTAGTATTAAGTGGAAACAGAGAGTATTTTTTCATTATTTCTGAAGAAACAGACAATGTTAATATTCTTGCTATGAGATCTCGACAAACATCTACATACAATTCTTCTTCAAAAGGAAACATCATAGATTCTAATCTATTTCTATTTAATGATAAAGGTAATTTCCCTTGTGTATCTAATATTGAAATATCAGGTTTTCTTAAAATCACATTTGAATTATAATAAAAACTACTATTACCTTCTAGTGTAATAACTATATCATTACAGGCGACAAAGGCATCTCGAAAACCTATTGTTTCTTTTGGATAAAACCATTGAACTTCATCATAATTTTTTGTCTTTATATTTCTTTGTTTTGTAGGTTTAAAAAATTCATTCGGTTCTTTGATTTCTCCTAATAATGTATATTTAACTAGAGGATTCTTTCCAATATACCAATCTGTCCATTTTATCCTATTATAATTATCTTTAGTTAATTGATCTAACATACTTTTAGAAAATTGTATTGCTATCTCTGTTCCAATTTCAAAATTTTCAATAGTATTAATATCTATAAAATCTGTATTCAAATTTGTTTCAAAAGCATACGTTTTTGAATTATATTTAACACTTTTAGTTTTTACTGATATTTGATCTCCTAACAAAAATGCAGCTAATACTCCTATTCCAAATTTTCCATTTCTATTTACTAAACTTTTTCCATCATTTGTAAATTCTTTCTTCCATTCAAGTGTTTTTCTAAACGAAGAACCAACAGATAAAAAATAATTCAGTATTTCATCTAAGGTCATCCCTTTCCCATTATCTTTTATCTTAAAAAGATAATTTTCTTCATCAATTTTATCTATTGAAACTTCTACTAAAGGATTATAATTTTTATTACCTTTATCATTTTCAATTTTTATTCGCTCTTTGCATGCATCTGTTGCATTTTGAACCAATTCACGTACTCCGTATATTGGATTATCTCCATATAAAGGAGCAACTAATAATTTGGATAATTCTTTGTTTACCTCAAAATTTATTTTTTGTGGAACGTATTTTATTTTATTTAAAAAACTGGAATGTTCAAGATTCGAATCTATTCTTCTAAATTTTATTTTAGGTTTATCTTTTGGTAAAAAACCATAAATTTCTCCTAAAATAGCCCATGATAAATCAAACTCATGTTGAATATCTCTAATAAGTTCTTGTATTTTCACATACATTTGAGCATCTTTTGGATCACAAGTAACATATATTAATTCAGGATCATCGTTTTTGAATGTCAATGATTTTATTACCATATGCATTTTGTGTTCTTTGGAAGAAAGAGGACTATTAAATGTTTTTAACTTAATCAAAGTAGGGTCTATCCGTGTTTTTTCAATCTGTAAATAATCTGCAAGTCTCAACAAAACCATAAGATAAACAATATTCAAGCCTGCTGGTTGTTTCCAAGCATTATAAGCAATGTCCTTCAAATAATCAAAAGTATCACGAATTTTCATCCCATGACTTCTTGCTATGATACCTACGAATTGCTTATCTTGTTCTTCTAATTTATTATCGCCAAAAAATATTGTTTCTTTTCCTATAAATCCCTTCAATGCTATTTCGTGAGCTAATCTAGCATGATTTCTACGTATAAACTCTCCTATTAATTTTTTATCTATTCCTGTTAATTTATCTTTATCTGATAAATCTTGTATTTTTGGTATTTCATTTGAATTGCCAAAAATATCATATAAATTTTTACTACTCCAATGTATTGATTCTGATAAATAGTCATTCCATAATTCTTTCCAGGTTTTTTTATCCAAAACATCAACTCTTACATCATCATATTTCCCTTCAATCATTGCTTTAAAAGTTGAAAATTCTGCATGCATTCCAATATCGTGTAAAATTATTGCAAAAATTAAAATTGATATTTCCTTTGGTTCTAAATACTCATATGAATCTTCATGAATTAAAAATTCAGCAGCCTTCAAAACCATTTCTACATGTTCAATACCATGGTCTGTATATTCTTCAAAAAAGAATAACTTATTATCTTGAAGTATCGGTTCAAAAGAAGCAATTACAAGTTTTACCAAACCATCTAGTTCTGAATCTTTCTCTAATATTTCTTTTATTTTATCTGGAATAATCATTGGAATTCTATTTCTTATCTTTGAATTTTTATAAACAATTGACTCATTTTCACAAATAAATATACAAATTTACATATTCATTATTTAATTTTGTTCGTACATCCATAAGAATATATCACACAACAAAATTATATCTGCAAAGATATATAATTTTTATAAAAACACTATTGGAATAATAATAAATCTAGAATTGTATACTATAAAAATATTTAAAAGTCTATGAATAATATTTTTAGGTTATTCTATCAAGCAAATATATTCTAAGATAAAATAAACTTAGTCCTTAGGGTCGGAGGACTTAGTCCTTGGGCATAGAGGACTTAGTCCTTTGGGGGTAAGGACTAAGTTTATTTTTGAGTAAAGTTATTTCATTGATTTACAAGACTTAAATTATTTTCTTCTTAGTTTTAAATCAATATTTAAACTCTCTGATATTTTATAAATTAATTCCTTAATTGCATTATTTCTATCTTTAAGAGCTAATGAATTATCAATTAAATTGCAATATTGACGTATTTCATCTAAACTTTCTTGAGGTAATAATGTGCAAGTTTGACAAAAGAAACTTTTTGAACGACCATTATCAAAATTCTCAATCAAATAATTTAAAATATCAATCCTCTTTTTTTGTTCAAAAAGAAATCGATCTAACCCTAATGATTTAATTTGCTCTTGATTTGCAAAAACCTTTTTATGTGTTACAAAAGAATCATAACCTTTTTTTTCTGAATCAAACCGCTTGCAAGGATAATCTTTACATTCTGAACAAGTTTCTAATCTATGATTTTTTGCACAGCAAGTTAGTAATCCACAAGAAGGATGCTTATCATAAAAATCATATGCTCCACAACCTGGACATGATGAATTACTCTTGGAAATATGTATTGGGCATAATCCACAATCTATTCCACAACAGCCAATAGTATTATGTTTTTTTAATTCACTGGACATATTTTGTATACATCTATTTTGTAAACTTATTAATAAAGTATCCCGATAATCCTCCAAGTATTGTTGTCATAAAAGCTATAGGCACTAAACTGATTGGTTCTTGCCATCCTATTAACACTGCACAAGGCAATAATACCAAAAATGCTGTTAATATTCCTTTAATAATTGAATTTATCTTTAAATCAACTATGGATATTAATACCCCTACCACTACCCACATTGTAAATGCTGAAATGTTTGCATCCCAAGGCAATTTTTGAATAATCATTGGAATTAAATCAATAATTCCGGCAAGAACACCAAATAATAAACCGACTTTTATCTTCTTCATAACTTTATAAATTAAAATAATACTAACTCTAAAATTATCTTTTGCAAAGTTATATTATTTTCGGAAAGATAATTCAAAATCTAATCATACTTAACTTATTTTCTACTTGCAAATAATTTTCAAGGAATTAGTACGTTATTAGCTTATAATATAAAAACTAATGAATTATGATAAATATTGGAGATAAGGCTCCTGAGGTTTTGGGGCTTAATGAAAATGGTGAAGAAATAAAACTTTCTGATTTTAAGGGTAAAAAATTGGCTTTATACTTCTATCCTAAGGATAATACTTCTGGCTGTACTGCTCAAGCTTGTAATTTAAGAGATAATTATGATGATTTGAGAAAGGCAGGTTATGAGGTTGTGGGAGTTAGTGTTGATTCTCAAGAATCGCATATTAAGTTTAAGAACAAAAATAATCTTCCATTTAATTTAATTGCAGATACTGACAAAAAATTGGTTGAAACCTTTGGAGTGTATGGAGCAAAGAAACTATATGGGAAAGAGTATATGGGAACTTTTAGAACAACCTTTATTATTAATGAAAAAGGTATTGTTGAAAACATAATAACGCCTAAAGAAGTAAAGACAAAGGAACATGCTTTCCAGATACTTAATTTAAAAGCTATTTAATTTTCTATATCTAATAAAGAGATATTATGGGAGAACTTTATGTAAGAAATAGCATAAATATTGATGCATCACTGGACAAAGTTTGGGATGTTTTAACCAAATCTGAATACACAAAACAATATATGTTCAACTGCGAACCAATTACTGATTGGAACGTTGGAAGTGATTTGCTTTGGAAAGGAACTTATGAAGGTCAAACAATGGTTTTTGTTAAAGGAAAGATTGTTGAAATTAATCCTCCTCAAAAGCTCGTTTATACAACAATTGACCCAAATTCATCAATGGAAGACAAACCTGAAAACTATCTCTTTGTTACTTATGAATTGAAAAAAGAAGAGAAAGGTACTTTATTAAAGGTTTCTCAGGGAGATTATTCTACGGTTTTTGATGGAGAAAATCGTTACAAACACTCCTATAATAATGGAGAAGGTTGGATGCCTATATTAAATCTAATTAAGGATTTAGCCGAAAAGTAAAAAAAGCATTTGATTATATTTTCATAAAATATTTTTCTTGCTATCACGTTATTCGGACAAAAAAAGAAGGGGTTAATCTCCTTCTTTTAATTTACATAACTAAAAAATAAATAGAACAATTAAAAAACAAAAGAACATGAAAACATTAATTCTAAAAACAATTCCATTATTTATTTCTACTTTTTTGTTGTTCAATTTTGCAGTATCACAAAACAATACAACAACAAATTTCCCAATTGATTTCACTCAAGCTGCCGAACATACAGTTCATTCTGTTGTTCACATTCAATGCGAATATGCTCAACAGACAAATTTCTATGATGACTTCTTTGGTTTTATAATTCCTCAACAACGATCACGTACTTATCAAACTTCTGGTTCTGGAGTTATTCTTTCAAGTGATGGATATATTATTACAAATAATCACGTTGTTCAAGATGCTGACAGTATTCAAGTTATTCTGAATGATAAAAGAAGGTATAAAGCAGTTATCGTAGGAAATGATCCTTCTGCTGATTTGGCTGTAATAAAGATTGAAGCAAATGATTTGCCAACAATTGAGTTTGGAGATTCTGATAAAACCAAAATAGGGCAATGGGTTTTGGCAGTAGGTAATCCTTTTAATCTTACTTCAACAGTTACTGCTGGAATAATAAGTGCAAAGGCTCGTGACCTGAATATTTTGGGAAATAAGATGAATGAAAATCCATTGAAATCTTTTATCCAAACTGATGCTGCTGTAAATCCTGGCAACAGTGGAGGTGCTTTGGTTGATTTGGATGGCAAACTAATTGGAATAAACACTGCCATTGCTTCAAACACTGGCTCCTATTCAGGTTATTCATTTGCAATTCCTTCTAATATTGTAAAGAAAATAACTAATGATATTATAAAATTTGGTACTACTCAAATAGCTTATTTAGGAGTAAATATTGCTGAAGTTGATTCTCGATTGGCAGAAAACAAAGGAATTAAAAAAGTGAAAGGACTTTACATTGCTTCAATTAATGAAAATGGCGCAGCACAAAAAGCTGGACTTAAAGAAGGAGATATTATAGTTCAAGTTAATAACAAAGAAATTAATTACAATTCTGAACTTAATGAAATTCTTTCTCAAAGCTCACCTGGAGATAAACTTACAATTAAATTTGAAAGAGATAATTCTGTAAAGGAAGCTGAATGCCTACTTTTAAATGAAATGGGCAATACATCAATTGTTAAACCTGAAGAAAAAAATATATTCACAACTCTCAACAGTCAAATTAGAGAATTAACTGCAAAAGAGAAAAAAGATTATCAAATAACCAATGGTTTTGTTTTAGAAAAGACAAACAACTCTCCTTTTGCTCGATTGGGAATAAAAAAAGGTTTTGTTATCACAAGCCTTGACAGAAATCCAAATATAACAAAGGATGATATTAAAGCACTAAATTCAAGGAAAGGAAAAGTAATCATTGAAGGGTTCTATCCAAATGATTTTAGAACTTACTATTTTATGTTAGTCCTTTAATCTCATATTGTTGAAAACTCGTTAATAACTTTTTTAATAGTAGCTTAAATTTTGAGTATTTACGATTTACCTTTGCAAGGTACATAAAAGTGTCTTTTTAACAGAAAGATACTGTTTTAAATATCGGATTTATGAGACAATTAAAAATTGCTAAATCGATTACAAATAGAGAAATTGGGTCATTGGATAAATTTCTTCAAGATGTTGGTAGAGAAGAAATGGTTTCTGCCGAAGAAGAAGTTTTATTGGCTCAAAGAATTAGAAATGGAGATCAGGAAGCTCTTGACAAACTTGTTAAAGCCAATCTTCGTTTTGTTATCTCTGTTGCAAAACAATACCAAAATCAAGGATTAAGTTTACCCGATTTAATTAATGAAGGGAATCTTGGTTTAATTAAAGCAGCAAAACGTTTTGATGAAACAAGAGGTTTTAAATTTATTTCTTATGCTGTTTGGTGGATTCGACAAGCAATTCTTCAAGCTCTTGCAGAACAAAGCAGAATTGTTCGTTTGCCTCTGAATCAAGTTGGAGCATTAGGCAAGATTAAAAAAGAATCATCTCGTTTAGAACAATATTTGGAAAGGAATCCAACAATTGAAGAACTATCTGAAATATTAGACACTTCAAGAGATAAGCTTAATGATGTTCTTTCAATTTCAATGAGAGCAGTTTCAATGGATGCTCCATTGGTTGGAGATGAAGATGTAAGTTTGATTGATGTTTATGTTGATGATAATGCAAAAGGAACTGATGGAACAGTTATGCAGGAAAGTCTTTCAACAGAAATCCAACGTACTTTATCTGTTCTTAACAAAAGAGAAAGAGATATAATAACTCTATTCTATGGAATTGGACAAACTCATGGATATACATTAGACGAAATTGCAAACCATATAAACATTACTCGTGAAAGAGTTCGTCAAATTAGAGACAAAGCACTTAAAAGACTAAAACAAACAGCCAAAACCGAACAACTTCAATCTTATCTATAGAAGATTATTATTTTTAAATTAATAAATTAGTAAAAGCCTTTCTCTTAAAAATGAAAGGCTTTTATTTTATTAATTAATTCATTTTTATCCTTTATTTGTGGAGAAAACAGATAAACTCTTGCTTCAATTCTTGCTAAAAATGCATCTTTATGTTCCAATGTTGGACTTTTAATATATCCTCCAATTGCAGATAATTGAACTTGCTTAAGAATTCTCTTCCCTATTGAAAGATCAATTTCTGACAATCCATTTGAGTCAAACTCAGAAGTATATTGTATCTTAAAATGAAGACTATGTTTTGGAATACTATATCTTAAAGATGCTTGATAAAGAGGTAAGTCTTTTGCTTCAAGGCGTATCACATCTCCAAGAAAAAGATTACTGAAAGAGTTCTTAATCATTGCTCCTTTGTCCAATTGAGTACTTTCCAAAGCTCTTGCTTGAAGCTCAAAACGCTGAGAATTTTCCAAAACAAACATCTTTCTAAGTCCTAATGAATATAAAATCGCATCATTAGAAAGAGAATTTTGATATAAGACTTCAGGAGTTAATTCTATATCAAAAGGTAGAGTTAAAGTTGCATACAGCCCTGTCATAAACACATTAGTATCTATCCTTGTACCGAATTCATCATAAATAGCTAATCCAACTTTATTAAGTCCTCTTTCAATCCCTTTGTTATTATAAGAAAGAGTTAAGGCTCCAAAATTTGTTTCTAATAATCTATTTCCCATTAAACCTCTATCACGATGAAGAATATCATAAACATATCCCACATTACAAAACAAACCATTTCTTGAGAAATGTTTCATTACAGAACCTCCAGCAAATTGAAAAGAAAGTTTCTTATAATCAAAGCCAAAATTAACTCCAGCAGCTCTATCATTAACCAAATAATGATCGTCTAATCTAATTGTTTGAATACCTAAACGCAAACTTGTTTTCTTATTAAGAAACTGATAGTAGGCTTCACGAAATCCTCCATAGGTATTATCATAAGTTTGGTTTAAGCCATCATCATATCTTGCCCATGCTTTAATTCCTCCTTCAGCATAAAAAGTATGTTGATTTTTTGTATATTCTAATGCAGCATATCCAGCAAAGAAACCAAAATAGTTATCGTCAATAATTCCTCCAGAACCCGTTAGCTCAATTCCTCCTTTTATTGGAGTAAAAGGAATAGGTCTTGTAAAACTGCCTAACTTGCTTGGGCAGTTCCATTGTGCATTAGAAAAGAAAGGAATAAATAATAATAGAAATCCTAAAAGTGTTTTTCTCATATAAGATTAGTTATGTTTAAACTTTAACATACCAAAACCACCTTCATTTGTACAAGTTCTTGTTAAAGTTAGTTTTCCTTCTTTAGGATAGTCTGGTTTTATTTTCACAACCATTTCTAAATAGTAACCATTAGTTCCTTCACTCTTTATCCACTCTCCTTTTTTTACAATTTCCAAACCATCAAGTTTTAATTTAGTTTCATCCATTGCTATTTGACATGGTTGATGTATAAAATCAACTAAAATGGTTATCTTAATTTCTTCTCCAACTTTATAAATTGCATTTTTGTCAATATTTTCTTGACCATTAACCAAAAACTTAACATTGCAGGAAAAACCTGCAAAAGCAATTAGCATCATTAATGCTAATGATAAAATTCCTTTTTTCATATCTGATAAATTATCTTTGTAAAACTATTTTCTTTGTCTGTTTGATAAAATCATTTTCTACCACAATAAAATAAACGCCATTCTTCAAATCCGTTTTTGGAGTCCAAAACACTTGATTTTTCAATAAACTGTTAGGTTTATTTATTCTATCAACAATCTTTCCATTAACATCAACCACATAAATATTCCTTGAATCAGGAAGAAGATTTATAAGAGCTGATTTTTTCACAGGATTTGGATATACACTAAAACTTTCTTTCCCATTTGAAATATTATTTATGGAAGCCGTTGACGGAGTCCAAGTAATATTTATATCTTGAAAATTTGCAGTATTATCAGGAGTTAAAGTAACAGCTTGATTTGATTTATTAAAGGTGTAAAATACATAAGGACCTGTACCATTACTTTCAGTAAATTCAATACATACTTTATAATTACCATCAGGTACAATATTACCATTAATATCTTTTCCATCCCAAGTAGCTGTTCTTGTGCTATGCGAAGAATAAGTTGCTCCTGTTTGAGCATCAACAACATTATAAGAACTGCCAGTTGCAGTTTTAAACTTGGTCAAATACTTTCTATATGAAGTATTTTGAGAACGTAAAAGACGAGTTTTCACAAAAGCATTTGTTGAAGCATCTTCAATCCAAATTGCTAAAATATGTTTTGGTCTATATTGTCCATTATGAGTAACTGTAGTTACAGAAATTGATAAAGTTCCTGTAGTTTGAGCTAAGGACGGTAATACAAAAGCTATACAAAATAGAGATAGCAAAGCGTGTCTAAATAAATTCATTTTAAATATTATTATTAATTATTTACATTATGAAGGCGCAAATATAGAAATAATTATAATTGTCTGTACCGATGATATTAATAAAAAAATGTATTTTTGCCCTAAATTTAAAAACAGTATGAAGAAAATAGCATTTCTTTTTTCCATAATTATTTTGTTTTGTAGTTGTGAACTGACAAATGAATATATAGTAAATAAAAACAAGTGTAATGATTGTGGAAAGTGTTATAAAGAATGTCCAAATAATATGATAGTTAGAGAAATTAATTATATTGATGGACCAGACACTTTTTATGTTGCAAGAATAAGAACAAATCGTTGCGTTGGATGTGGTGAATGTCAGGAAGCATGCATTAAAAATAACGGAATAGAAAACAATGCAATAATAGAAAAATAGTCTAATATTTTTATTCTTTAAAAGGGTTTTCGTATTTTTGACAAAGATTATTGATAATATTTTATATGGAAAATTATATAGTTTCAGCTCGTAAGTATCGTCCTGCCAATTTTAAAAGTGTTGTAGGGCAATCACACATTACAACAACACTTCAAAATGCAATTAACACAAACCAACTTGCCCAAGCCTTTTTATTTTGTGGTCCAAGAGGAGTTGGTAAAACAACTTGTGCAAGAATTTTGGCTAAAACCATCAACTGCACAAACAGAACAGATGAGATGGAGGCATGTAATGAGTGTGAAAACTGTCTGTCTTTTAATGAAAATTCTGCATTTAATATAGTTGAGCTTGATGCTGCTTCAAATAATTCTGTTGAAGATATTCGTGCTTTGGTTGAACAGGTTCGCATTCCACCACAAGGAGGAAAATACAAGGTATATATAATTGATGAGGTTCATATGCTTTCACTTGCAGCTTTCAATGCATTCTTGAAAACACTGGAAGAACCACCTGCTTATGCAAAGTTTATACTTGCTACAACAGAAAAGCATAAGATTATTCCTACAATTCTTTCCCGTTGTCAAATTTTCGACTTTCATAGAATTGAAAACAAAGACATTGTTCAACATTTAGAATATATTGCAAAGAAAGAAAACGTTAAAGCAGATATTGAAGCTTTACATATTATTGCTGAAAAATCTGATGGTGGTTTACGTGATGCACTTTCTATGTTTGACCAGTTGGTTTCTTTCACAAATGGAAATCTTACCTATTCCAATATTATTGAGAACTTAAATATTTTGGATTATGACTATTATTTCCGTTTTGTTGATAATCTTTTAAAGACAGATTTACAAAATACTCTATTGTTATTCAATGAAGTTTTGGAAAAAGGATTTGAAGGCTCTCATTTCATCAATGGACTTTCTTCTCACTTAAGAAATTTATTAGTCAGTAAGGATCCTTCAACAATTGTTTTAATGCAAACAAGCAATAGCGTTCAACAAAAATACATTTCTCAAGCTGCAGAGTGTCCAGTAACCTTTATTCTTCGAGCATTAGACTTTGCAAACACTTGTGCAATTGAATATCGCAATGCTTCAAACAGACGTCTTTGCGTTGAGTTGGCTCTTTTGAAGATGGCCAACATAATGAATAAGTTGAAACCTAAAGCATCGCTTCCCAGGCAAAGCTTAGATGAAACCAAACAAAGCAACAACGAGGATAAAGAAGTTGGAGTCCAGCAACCCCAAACTCCAAAGTTAGAAGAAACTCCTAAAGAGCAACCCGTAGAAAAAGAAAAGAAAAGCTCGCCTGCCATTAAGATTAATCTTCCTAAAACAAGTTCTTTTTCTATAAATGCAAATATTGAAAACACTATAAAGGCTGATGATGAGGAAAAGGCAAAACTTAATCCTGCCTCAATTGCTTTGGATTGGAATTTGTTTATGGAGAAACTTAACGAATATGCCGATGCAATTAAAGACTCTAAGCCTAATTTATACTTTATTCTTACCAATTGTGAAATAGAAAACAATAATGATAACTCTACAACAATAACCTTTCTTAACTCTATGCAGGAAAAAGAATTTGAAGCAGGAAGACATGAAATTGTCAGAATAATCAGGAAAACGACCAATTGTTCAAGTTTTCGTTTTAAAATAAAAATAGTTCAAGATGAGGTTAAGGAAAAACTTTATCGTCCAGTTGATAAATTTAATTTTCTTGCTAAAAAACAACCTGCTTTATTGAAATTAAGAGCCGACTTTGATGTAGATTTAGACTATTAATAATAAAAACTTAAGGAAATGGGAGAAGCAATAATTTTTATAGGCCTATTGATTTTTGCAGCACATCTTTTTGCTATGATTTTTTCAAAAAAGAAAATACCCGATGTTCTTCTCTTGCTTTTGATTGGTATTATTATTGGACCAGTTTTAGGACTTGTTTATCCCGATTTCTTAGGAAAAGCTGGCACCATCTTCACATCCATTGTCCTTATTGTAATTCTTTTTGATGGAGGACTGGATATTAGTATTCACGACCTTAAACTATCATGGAAACCTACCATTACACTAACTATATCTTCAGTTATAGGCTCAATTATTTTGGTTACATCCATTTGCATGCTTATTGGTCTAACTTTCATCAATAGTTTAATTGTTGGAGTAATTCTTTCAGGAACATCATCTGCAGTGGTAATTCCTTTAACTCAACACCTAAAACTTGGCAAAAGCACAAAAACTGCCTTAGTATTGGAAAGTGCAATCACAGATATTATTTGTTTTGTTTTGGCATTAGCCTTTATGGAAGCATCAAAAGAAGGAAATGGAGTTAATTTTGGTTCTGTTGCTGGAGGAGTTTTTTCTTCTTTCGTTATGGCAACAATTATAGGATTTGCAAGTGGAATTGTTTGGTCAAGCCTTTTGCAGAAAATCAGAACATTTAAAAACTCAATGTTTCTAACTCCTGCTTATCTTTTTATTGTTTATGGAATAGCCGAGACACTTGGTTTTAGTGGGGCAATTGCTGCATTGGCTGTAGGAATAACAATATCCAACATGGAGTATTTCCACTTTAAATTTTTAGAACGCTACCAAAAAAATAGAGAATTAAAACTTACAGATGGCGAAAAAGACTTTTTAGGCGAGTTAGTTTTCGTTCTAAAGACCTTCTTTTTCGTTTACATAGGCATTTCCATTCCTTTTGATAACACAATTGCACTATTTGCTGGCTTAAGTTTTACTGTTGTGCTTCTAATTATGAGAATTTTCATAGCCAAATTCTTTTCTCCAAAGCAATCTAATGGTTTTGACAAAAGCATAATATCATTAATGATACCCAAAGGACTTGCAGCAGCAGTTTTGGCTTCAATTCCCGAACAAATGGGGCTTGCTCAAGGAGATATGATAAAGAATGTTGTTTATGCAACAGTTTTATTTTCCATTCTTCTTTGTTCAATTCTTATTTTCATCATTGAACGCTACCCAAAAGCCAATATTTTTATGCGTTTTTTCTTTCATCCCAAAAGAAAAACCAAAACAAATGCTTCCTTAAATGAAGCATCATCATCAGAAATAATGGAAATAGAGAATAAAGACGGAGAATCATTCTAATAATATCCCCCTATTTCTCCTTCTACTTATAGAAATAAAAAACATTTGCTTTAATAAGCATTTGAGAGACTAATTACGCCTATTTAAATCCAATAAAAAGTAAATTTATCTTAGATAAGAATTTATTTATATCATGAATAAATTTACTGAAATCAAGTAAAAATTTATTTAAACAAGGAATAAATTCTGTATGGTGTCATGATAATTTAGTTATGGTCGTACCATAATGAGTTTATGGTGGCATGATAACTAAGTTATGGTACGACCATAATTGCATTATGGTCGTACCATACGAAATTTATATCTTATATTTTTAAACTGTAATAAGGATTTGGTACACTTATATCAAATAAAATCCAAATTATGCAGTAAATTTTACAGATAGAACAATAGGATAATCCCATAGCCTAATGAAAATTTCTACTGCGTAATTTGGATTTAAGTATAGATAATTAAAGAAAAAACAAATTTGGATTACTTACTTCCCAACAATAAATTTTCCACTAATAGTTTTTCCATTAAGAGAAACATTATAAGTATAAGCTCCTGCATTAAGCTTAGAAACATCAACCCTATTTCCAAGCTTAGCACTTAACTTAGCTTTCTTAACTAACTTTCCTTGCATATCATATAACTCTATTTCTCCCTTTTCAAAATTAGTTGCTTCTATATCAACATAAACAAAATCCTTAGCAGGATTAGGATAAACTTTTATTGATTCCTTCTCCCCTGTTTCAATATTAGTTAGATTAATTAAGCCAGTTGGTTTGAATTTTATTAGCCAAGCATCATCTTCATCTGATAATGCGGCAATAATTACTCCTCCATCTTTTGTTGCCTTAACTCCTTGTATCTGTTTAAACTTTCCATTATCATAGTTTATCTTAAAAGTAAAATTTGTATCTCCATTTATATTAAAATTTGTAAACTCTATATTTGAATTATTAAAATCTAATCCGCTATATCTTACAATATAGGCTGCATAAATAGAGTCTGTTCTTTTAAAATCAATCAATTCATAATCAGAATATGTTGAAAAAAACATATTACTTCCTGAAGAACTTAAGTTACGTGTTTTTACTGGTGTAACTTTCTTAGTATTTATATTCATTAGATTATAAACAGATATTGTATCATTTATTGAAAAACCTGAGCCTCCAAAATAAGTAAAGGCAAAAATTGAATCATTTATTGGTGTTAGTTGCTGGACATCATAACCTTTAATACTATCTTCTATTTCTAAAGTTTCCTTGTTGAGATAATAAACTGCACATTGCTTCTGCATAGAATCCAAACCCCAATTTGAGCCATTAATGGCATACATGTAATGGTTTGGCATTTCTCCAAAATCAACAGTCAAGCATTTATGGTAGAATATCTTTGTTTTTAAAACATTGCCCAATGTATCTATCTTTATTAGTTTTGTTGCTATTGAGCCTCCTTCCAGTGGATCTGCTGCCGTTTTTGGATAACTCTCCAATGACAACATTATATTTCTATCTTTAAGTACCCATTGTTTGAGCTCTGTCCATTTTAATGTATCATCATTATATTTCATTATTGTATCTTTATGCAATACATTTTCAACACTATCATACATTAAAAGCCATAGATTTTCTATATAGTAATAATTAGTCCACACATAATCTCCTCTCAATCCATAAATTTTATTATTCAGAACACATAAATAAGGAAAGATGAAATTTCTATTAAACTCATATCTTTTTACAACATCTAAATTATCATTAATTAAAAAATACAACATTGTATCTGAAGGATATCCATAAGAAGAAATAAATAGTTCTTCTTCATCAAAGTTATTAAAAACATTTAATGTATTATTTCCTTCATTTGTAATACCTTTTATCTTGTAATAATCTCCTCTATAAATTTCTGTAAAAGTTTGTGCTTGTAATCCTATACTTATTATCAATAATAATTGGATCAAAATAATATTATTTTTCATAGTAAATATTATATATTGACAAGGGGCTAATATAATAAATATTAGCCCCTAATAATTAATTAATCTCAATCATTGGAGAAGTAACATTGGCCATAAACAAAGAATTAATATCTAAATAGCTAAGTTTGGCAGATCTAACATCCTGAACTCTTAGTTGGTACTTATCTTTAAGACCTTCAGGAGTCACATAATTTTTAGTAAAATGTACAGCAGGCACAAAACTATAAACAACAAAACCATCTGAAGCATATTGATTAAGAACATTTGCCTGAATTATTGATTCTCTAACAAAATCATTGATTGATTGACTATTCCAAATCACAGTACTTCCTGTATTATAAACATACATATCTTTAACATTTGCTTTATCATAGTTTTCTCTAAAATGTCCATATATAAGTTCTTTCCCTACTACATTATAATTGATCGGTATTCTTTCGAAAGAATAATAATTAACAACTGATTCAAATGCAGCTCTTTCATAGTATGGATCACTTGGATAACCAGGAGGAAGAATTAAACTCCATGAAGGAAGGTTATCCCATCTAGAAGTTACTTCAGCTGGTATGGTTATTGAATTAAGATCTTTAACTTTTATAAAGGCTGGAATATAAGCATCATCGGCTCCTTCAGGCACAAGTATTGGTTCCATATCTAAACCAAAGGTGACTAACGTTGAAGAATAATCTTTCACATAAATATCGGATAATTCTAAATTCTTACCTGCCATTTGTGTAATAATACTATTAACAAAATTAATATAAGCATTTTTTAGTACAGTTCCATTGATAATATTATTTACAATTGGCACACTAAAGGTAAATGTTAACTTATCGTAATGAGTAGCATCTTTGTTATATGGTAATTTTACAACTACACCATAATTAAAATGAAACTCCATATTTGCCAATGCAGTAGGAATATCATAATCTGGCATTGTAACATTATTATTATTTACTGCATTATTAAACACTCCAAGCATATCTTCAAGTTGCACATCAGTAAATGTTTTATCTTCAAAATACGCATAAGGATTACTTTCTCCTTGAATTATAGTCTTTTTATTGAATGTTGTATCTGAAGAATTAGATGTAAAATCTTCTTCATTTGTACATGCTACTGCAAATATAGCTAATAAAGCTATGAATATTATTTTTTTGATGTTTTTCATCTCTATAAATTTTTAATTAATAAATACTCTTAGGGGATTTATAACTAAAGATATTCTTTGAAAAGGTTAAGTTAATTGTAGAAAGTGAATATCTTTATTTCTGTATTATAAATTGAGCTTCTCTTTTGCTTCTTGGGCTTATTATTTATGGAACTTTGGCAAGAGATTGGGAGTAGTTAAGCAACCAAAGTTCCTTATTTTACGAAGTTGTTCTTCCCCAAATAGAAAATACCATACATACTTAAATAGAAATTAATTTTAATATAAAGGTATTTATTAACAATAGGATATGTCAAAATTAAAATAATTAAACTTGAATATACAGCTAATAATCTTTTATTATAAGCTGGGTTAAAAAATAATACATTAGATAATCTTATCATTATTATTAAAATTCAAGTTCAAGTTGCAAATGTATATCTTTATTTTTATAAAACAAATTTTTTGGAAATATTTTTAAATTTTAATTGGAAATATTCTTGTTTTTTTACCTCTAATAATATATTAAATTAATTTTCCATTTTGTGAATCTTTTCAATCACAAATAGTATTAAAATAAGATTTTTTAAGAAAAAGCAGATTGTTCTTCTTTATTGATTTTAGAAATTAAATATTAATAATAAATCTTTTTTAGAAATGGAGTTAATTTCAATTCTATTTGTGCAAATTACTATATCTTTACCACAAATAAAAACATCTTGAGGATAAATAACGACATCTTTTAATCAAATAACGAGATCTTTAATAGTCAAAGACGCCGTTATTTTGTCAAAAGATCTTATCTTTTTGATGCTATAAGCCTATCTTTTTATTTATGAAATAAGCTTTTTTGAGAAATTTTGCATGCTTATTTGATAATTATTATCAGCTTGCAAGATTTAGGGGGACTTATAATTTGAAGAATAATCGAATTATGACTATAAAGAAAGACAAATCAAGTCTATTTCTTATCTTTCTTTTTAAAGATTGAAGTTATCTTTGTCCAAAAAGATTTCTTTTCTTGTGTTGGTTCATCTTTTATTTCAGCTATTGGAGCTACTTCTGGAATTTCATGAGTTATCTCTTGAACTTGGGTTTTAGATTCTTTTTTGCTTTTTTCTATCTTTGGTTCTTTGGCTGAATCTTCTTCTTCCATTTTGCTGTCGTCAGCATTTTCTTCAGGCTTCTTTACTGATACATCCTCAACTAAGTATTCCTTTTCTACTTCAAAGAAATTAGGACGTGATTCTGGTTTAAGTATATTAAGAGAAGAAAGAATTTTCTCTACCTCTTGCCTGTCTTCTGGTGTGTCGACTGAGTAGTATTCCACAACATAGGTATATCCATTATCAATAATTCCATAATATCCTCCTCTAAAATAGTCTCGAAGTGGGCTATTGGTGTATTCTACAAATTTGGCATTATATTTTCCAAGTGGTTTTGATTTAACTTTTTCAATAATCATATATTCATATCCTGGCTTAAGACTTCTTTCGGATGAAGCCTCCATTATTGCTGCCTCTTGGTTCATTGCTTTCTTAATGCAACTAACTACAACTTGATTATTATTTGTTTCATTGTAAAGTTTAACAGTAAAGCCATACATCTTCTTTTGTGTCCTGTTAACTAAATAGTGTTCTGGAGCTCTAAGGCTAATGTTTTCTATTTCAACTTTCAATCCTTTCTTTTGAGAAAATAGAAATGATGGTGTAAAACAAATTAATGCTACAATTATTATTGATAAGGCTTTTTTCATAGTATGTTTATCAAATTATATTTTAGTTGTGGTTGCAAATATACTATAAATAATTTGTTTAAAAGAAAATTTTACTATTTTTGCATCCTTATATTTTTATAACACTAATTTATAATAAATGTAGATTTAACCAATTTAAGAGTTTGCCTCAGGTTATGTTTTGGCAAAACTCATTCTAACACAAATTAATATGGACAACCAAAATCAAGATGTTGAATTACCAGAAATGGAACATCAATCAGAAGAAACTACTCAAGAAATAATTAATGATGTAGTTGAAGAAAAAATTGAAGAAACTAAGGCTGAAGAAACTCCAAAGGCAGCTACTGAGGAAGAAACAAAACCTCAAAACAATCAAACCAATGCTCAAAACGACTATTCTGCTGAAATACTTTCTGCAGAGCATGATGAAGAATTGGAAAATCAAGAAACAGAAACTCTTGAAGAGCTAACTGCTCATTATTCTAAAATGAATAGAGAGGAATTAGTGGGAGAAATTAACTCATTAGCAAACTCTCAAAACATAGAGCAGATGAAGATGCGTTCAAATATAGTACGCAATGCTTTTAGAGCCCTTACTGATGAATTGAGAAACAAGGCTAAGGAAAATTTCCTTAAAGAAGGTGGACTTGAAGAAGACTTCAAATTTGAAGATGATAATCTTGATATTGAGTTCAATAAATATTACTCATTATATAGAGAAAAAAGACAACATTATATTGATGAACAAGAAAGAATCAAACAAGATAATGTTGCAAAAAAGAATGAAACTTTAGAAGAATTACGTTTACTTTTAGATTCTGAAGAAAGTTTAAAAGAAATCTACGATAAATTCAACCTTATTCAAGAAAAATGGAAGTCAATAGGTCAGGTTCCCCGTTCAGAAGTTAATGGACTATGGCAAAACTACCATTTCTTAATTGAAAAGTTCTATGATAAAGTTAAAATCAATCGTGAACTTAGAGATTTAGATTTAAAACGTAATTTGGATGCTAAGATTGAACTTTGCGAAAAGGCAGAAGGTTTAATGATTGAACCATCATTGAATGTTGCTTTTAAAGCTTTGCAAGAAATTCACCAACAATGGAAGGAAATTGGAAGTGTTCCAATGGACAAAAACGAAGAAATTTGGGAAAGATTTAAGAATGCATCTGATCAAATCAACAAACGTCGTCAAGAATATTACGAAACATTAAAAGCAGAACTTGAAAATAATCTTTTAGCAAAACAAGCTCTTTGCGAAAAAGCAGAAGCTATTGTTAAAGGTGAACACACATCAATTTCTCAATGGAATACTTCTTCCAATGATTTGAATGAAATGCTTAAGCTATGGAAAACTATTGGAGCTGTTCCTCAAAAGGAAAACGAATCTATTTGGAATAGATTTAAATCTTCATTGGATACTTTCTTTGAAGCAAAAAAGGTAGTTTTCGAAAAAATGAAAGAAGACCAAGATGTAAATTACAATAAGAAAGTTGAAATATGTGTTAAGGCAGAAGCAATTAGTGAAAGAAACGATTGGAGAAATGCCACACAAGAACTTTTACAATTACAAAAAGACTGGAAAGATATTGGATATGTTCAAAAGAAACTTGCTGACAAGCTTTGGACTCGTTTCCGTGCTGCTTGTGATAAGTTCTTTGAAAGAAAATCTACATTCTTCCAATCTAATCGTGAAAGTGAAGTAGAAAACCTTGCAAAGAAGGAAGCATTGATTAAAGCTGTTAAAGAATTTCAATTTGGTCAAAACAAAGAAGAAAATCTTAATGCAATTAAAGATTTCCAACGTCAATGGTCAGAAATTGGATATGTTCCTTCAAATGAAAAAGAACGTTTACAAAAAGAATTTCGTGCAGCAATTAATTCTCATTTTGAAAAACTTCAAATTGATGCTCAAGAGTTCAAACTTAATTCTTTTAAAGAAAGATTATCTCATTCCGATGATCATAAATCTGTTTCTAAAGAAAAGAGATTCTTGTTGGATAAGATTCAAAAACTAAAAGAAGAAATAAAACTTTGGGAGAACAATCTTGGATTTTTGGCAAATTCAAAACAAGCTGATATTTTAAAAGCAGAGTTTGAGAAGAAGATGGAAAATGCAAGAAAAGAAATTGCTCTTGAAGAAGCTAAACTAAAAATGATAGACGAAGCGTCTGATAAAGCAAATTAAAAATAATAAAATTTGCATCAACGCTATTGCAATATAAATTATTATTTATATCTTTGCAAGCTGAAAATTTGTTATTTTACAGAAATACATTAACACAATCCGTTTATATAAATGGATAAACGGCAAAAATAAAGAATATGAAAAAAGACATTCACCCAACAAATTATCGTCTTTGTGCATTCAAAGACATGTCAAATGAAGAGGTTTTTATTACAAAATCTTGTACAAATACAAAAGATGAAATTGAAATTGATGGAGTAACTTATCCATTAATTAAGATGGAAATCTCAAACACATCTCACCCATTCTTTACAGGTAAGGTTAAACTTGTGGATACAGCTGGTAGAGTTGATAAGTTTATGAACAAGTACAAAAACCGTAAAACATCTAAGTAATTATATACATACTATATGTTTAACAAAAAGTCTCATCAAGTATTTGATGAGACTTTTTTTATTATTTAAAAATATTTCTACTCAGAAGCTTTTCTTTGAAATATTATAAGTATATTTGCGTTGTATTATTAGTTATATCATTAAATTAATTTAAACACTATTTTTATGAGTTACATACTTTTTGACGATGTTGCAAGAAAATCATTGAAACCATTTACTTATATAAGACCTGTTTGTGATATAAGAATTGGAATTCTTACAATTAGAGAAAAATGGGAAAAATACTTGGGCGAAACAACATCAACATTGACAGAAGAATATCTTTCAAATAAATTTCCAATCATATTTGCTGACTCAATGACACTAATTAATGGTTCAGTATGCCCTACTCCTAAATTAGTTCAAGCAATTAAAAACCTTTCAGTAAATCAAGTTTTGGTTTGCAATGATAATATTATTGCAATGAGTAAAACCAGAGAAGATTTTATTTCTGAAGGAGATGATATTGAAAAAATTGAAATTGAAGAAGACTTTATTAAATTAAACAATGTATGGGATATTTATGTTTATAATGATAGAGCTATTAGAGAAGATTTTGAATTAATAACAAAGGGTAGAAAATCTCAAACCATAAGTTCAACCAATAACCTTATAAATCCTGAAAATATTTTTGTTGAAGAAGGTGCAAGTATTGAATATGCTAGCTTAAATGCTAAGAATGGCCCTATATATATTGGTAAGAATGCCGAAATTATGGAAGGTGCTGTTGTCAGAGGACCTTTTGCAATGGGAGAACATGCTGTTTTAAAACTAAATGCTAAGATTTATGGAGGAACAACAATAGGACCTTATGCCAAAGTTGGTGGAGAACTTGATAGTGTTGTCATTTTTGGATATTCCAACAAAGCTCATGATGGTTTTATAGGACATTCTGTCATAGGAGAATGGTGTAATCTTGGAGCTGACACAAATGCATCTAATCTTAAGAATACTTACGATGAAGTAAGACTATTTGATATTGAGAAAAATACCTTTGTTCCTACCGGTCAAGTTTTTTGTGGTACGATTTTTGGAGACCATTCCAAGTGTGGAATAAATGTAATGTTTAACACAGGGACAGTTGTTGGAATAAGTTCTAACATCTACGGAGCTGGTTACCAAAGAAATTTCATTCCTTCATTTGCTTGGGGAGGCACCAATACTGGTCTCAAACTTTACGAATTAGAAAAGGCAATTGAAGTGAACGAAAGAATGATGCAAAGAAGAGGTTTGGTAATGAGTGATGAAGATAAGAAAATTCTCCAACACATATTTAATCAAACTTTAAAAAACAAGAAGCTACGATAGATGAATTATGACGAAAAAATGATTGAATTCTCAAAGTTGTTTGCAGGGGAGCCTGAATTCATTCCTTTATTGAACGAAGATGACACATTAGATTTTGGAATTAAGGATTTACCTTCTGAACTGCCTATACTACCTTTAAGAGGTAATGTTTTCTTTCCGAGTGTTGTTATGCCAATTACTGCAGGAAGAGAGAAATCAATCAACTTAATAAAAGAAGCATATAAGAAAAAACTGATAATTGGTGTTGTTGCACAAAAAAATGATGTTGACGACCCCGATTTTGATGATTTATATAAAACAGGAACTCTTGCAAGAGTTGTTAGAACTCTGAATATGCCAGATGGAACTACCATGGTAATTATTCAAGGTTTGGATATTTTTAATCTTAATAGCTTAACTCAAAGTGAACCTTTCTTAATGGGAAATGTTAGCTTGAATAATGACCTGGCTAAGAATATTCCTAAGAATGCAAATGCACTTGTTGCAGCAATGAAGGACGTTTATTTAAAGCTAATTAAGCTTACTCCTAATATGCCAACAGATGTTTCTTTTGCTGTTCAAAATATAAACAATCCATATTTTCTTTTAAACTATATTTCTGCCCATTTGGAAATTCCTTTAGCTGAAAAACAAAAACTTTTGGAAGTGAATGATTTCACCAAAAGAGCAACTAAAGTTTTGGCTATCCTTTCTAAAGAAGTTCAAATGCAGGAAGTAAAGATGCAAATTCAAAAGAAAGTATCTACGGATTTGGACAAACAGCAAAGAGATTATTTCTTAACTCAACAACTTAAAACCATTCAAGAAGAACTTGGTGGTAATCCAACTGAACAAGCTGTTTTGGAGTTAAGAGATAAAGCAAGAACAAAACATTGGAGCAAGGAAATTGAAGAAGTGTTCAACAAGGAACTTGTTAAGTTAGAAAGAATGCATAGCAGTTCTCCTGATTATTCTGTTCAATTGAACTATTTGAACTTCATGATTGAACTACCATGGAACCAGTATACAAAAGATAATTTCGACTTACACAAAGCCAAAGAAATTTTGGATGCTGACCATTATGGTTTAGAGAAAGTTAAGGAAAGAATTATTGAATATCTTGCCGTACTTAAGCTTAAGGGAGATATGAAATCCCCTATCCTTTGCCTGGTTGGCCCTCCTGGAGTTGGAAAAACTTCTCTTGGAAAGTCTATTGCCAAAGCTATTGGTAGAAATTATATAAGAATGGCTCTTGGAGGTTTGAATGACGAAAGCGAAATTAGAGGACACAGGAAAACTTATATTGGTGCAATGCCAGGAAGAATTCTTAAGTCTATAAACAAAGCTAAATCTTCTAATCCTGTTTTTGTTTTGGATGAGATTGATAAGGTTGCTGGAATGACCGTTAATGGCGACCCTTCTTCTGCAATGCTTGAAGTTTTGGACCCAGAACAAAACACTGCTTTCCACGATAACTATCTTGATGTTGAATACGACCTTTCAAGGGTTATGTTCCTGGCAACTGCCAACACATTAAACACTGTTCAGCCTGCACTTATTGACAGAATGGAAGTAATTAACATCTCTGGATATATTTTTGAGGAAAAGATGGAAATTGCAAAAAGACATCTTATCCCAAAACAGATAAAAGAACATGGACTTAAGAAATCTCAAATAACAATCTCCGATGAAGTTCTTTCAAAAGTGATTAATGAATATACTCGTGAGTCTGGCGTAAGACAATTGGAGAAAATGATTGCCAAATTAGTTCGTTCCAGAGCTGTGGAATTGGCAAAAGAAGAAAAATATTCAAAGACTATCAAAGTTGAAAGCCTTCAAAAAATCTTGGGACTTCCAATTGCTGATCACAATATGCATTTGGAAAAAGATACTGTTGGAGTTGTTACTGGATTAGCCTGGACTCAGGTTGGAGGTGAAATACTTTTCATTGAAGCAAGCACAAGCAAAGGCAAAGGAACTCTAACCTTGACTGGAAACTTGGGTGATGTGATGAAAGAATCTGCCACTTTGGCATACGAATATTTAAAGGCTCATGCTAATTTATTAGGAATTGACCCTGCACGATTTGAAGAAACAAACCTGCATATTCATGTTCCCGAAGGAGCAACGCCAAAAGATGGTCCATCTGCAGGAGTTACAATGTTTACTGCAATGGTTAGCATATTCACAAACCGTAAAGTCAATTCAAATTTTGCAATGACAGGAGAAATAACTCTTAGAGGTAAGGTTACTGCTGTTGGTGGCATTAAGGAAAAAATACTTGCAGCCAAACGTTCAAAGATAACTGATATAATTCTTTCAGAAGAAAACCGAAGAGACATTGAGGACATCACCAAAGACTATTTGGAAGGACTGACATTCCATTATGTTGAAAATATGATTGATATTCCAAGCATTGTTTTGGTAGATTAAAAAGAGACAACAACACAAACATACTTTTTATCAAGATATTTTGTTCTGGAACTTGATTATTTAGAATTTAGACTTGATCTTTTAGGATTTTAATCAAGAGTTGGAGGTCTCCAAAGCCGCTTTTTTCACCCAAAAAAGCCACTTTTTCTGGTTAAAAAGCGGCTTTATAGAGCATAAGGAAGCCTTCTGAGGACAAAATAATCAAGTCTGACGACAAAATAATCAAGTTGCAGGACGAAATATCTTGATCTAATTTGAAAAAGATTAGGTATTATTCCAAATAAATAAAGGGATTAAGAAAAGAATTAACCATAAATGATTTACCTGAAATGAAAACAATAAACGATATTCGCAAGGATTTTCCAATACTTGAAGAAAAGATTTACAATAAGCCTCTTGTTTATTTGGATAACGCTGCAACTTCTCAAAAACCTCTTAAGGTGATTGATGCAATGAGCAATTATTATCTTCATCTTAATGCAAATGTTCATAGAGGAGTTCATTTGCTTAGCCAGAAAGCAACCGATGAGTTTGAGAAAACAAGAAAAAATGTTCAAAACTTTATTGGGGCAAAACATTCTCAGGAAATTATCTTTACAAGAGGAACAACTGAAAGCATTAATCTTGTTGCCTCAACTTTCTGTCAGGAATTTGTTAAGGAAGGAGATGAAATTATTGTTTCGGAAATGGAACATCACTCCAATATTGTTCCATGGCAATTGGCTCAAAACAAATATAAATTCGAAATCAGAGTACTTCCATTTAAGGATAGAGGAGAATTGGATATGGAAACATTCAAATCTCTTTTAAATTCAAAGACTAAATTAGTTGCACTAACTCATGTTTCCAATGCTTTGGGAGTTGTTAATCCAATTAAAGAAGTTATTGAACTTGCTCACAAGAAAGATATTCCTGTACTTATTGATGGAGCACAGGGAGTTCCTCATTTTAAGATAAACGTTGAGGAGTTGGATTGTGATTTTTATGCTTTTTCAGCCCATAAACTTTATGGACCAATGGGAATTGGAGTTCTTTATGGTAAGAAGAAATATCTTGAAGCCATGCCACCCTATCATGGAGGTGGAGAAATGATAAAGGAAGTTTCTTTTGAGGGAACAACTTTCAACGAATTGCCTTTTAAATTTGAAGCAGGTACTCCTTCTGTTGCAGATGTTTTAGGATTTAATGCAGCAATAGAGTATATTAATGAGATAGGATTTGATTTTATAGAAAAGCATGAAGAATTTCTAATGCAATACACCTCAGAAAAACTTCTATCTTTGGATGATATCAAGATATATGGCACAACTCCACATAAAGCAGGAGCAATTTCTTTTAATTTAAAAGATGTTCATCCTTTTGATGTAGGAACACTTTTAGACCAAATGGGAATTGCCATAAGAACAGGACACCATTGTGCACAAACAGTGATGAAACATTATAATATTGTTGGTACAGCAAGAGTTTCCTTTGGCGTTTACACCTCAAAAGAAGATATAGATATATTTATTGAAGGCTTAAAGAGAGCCAAGACTATGCTTTTATAATGCTTTTTTACAAATAATATAAGTAGAAAGTCCAGGAAGGCGGATTCCAATTTTTGATAATACCTTTGTGAAATAGTAATCAAAAGTAAGAATTGACTTATAAATATTAGTTACAGCCTTTCCTTTATTCCAGTTTCCTATTCCTTCAACCTTATCTTCATTGGAAGGTTTTTCAATAAGCTGTTGAATAATACGAGGAATCAAAAGTGAGAAGAAAAAATATCCACTCTTAACTTCTGTTAGACCAGCCTTTGAGATATGTTCTCTTAACATTTTATTGGAATATCTTCTATAATGTCCAAGCCATTTGTCATGATTGCAAAACAATCCTTGAAAAGCAGGAACAGTTATAACAAATAAGCTATCATTATCAACATAAGGAAGTTCTTTTATGCCTTTTAGGAAGTCAATATCGTTTTCTATATGCTCAATTACATCTAAAAAGAAAATTAAATCAGCATTTCCACAAGTTAAATTAACATCTTTAACATCCTTATAGTAATCTATTGGGAAAGAAGAGTATTCTTGTTTCAAATTATTAATAATCTCATCTGTAAAAGCAATATCTACAGCCGAAGGTTTAAAGTTTGGATATCTTTTATAGAACTCACTGATAAAGAAAACATCACCACAACCAATATCCAAAACATTTTTCTCAGTAGTTTTATCCTTTAATAATGGCTTCAATATATCTAAAACAACCTCTATCCTTGCCATTTCCCAAGGATGATTGAGTTTTTTGTTATTCTTAGTCTTTACGTTCAATTCTTTTATATCCATAATAATGTATTATATTATATACTTCCCCAATACTTCCTCAAAAACCATTCAGCAGCAAATAATAAAACTATAAGTGCCAAATACCACCACTGGTCAATAAGGTTTTTATTTGTTATTGTTTGAGTTATTAATGGTTTAATATCTTTTCTTTCTTTAATTAAGTCCTTTAATTGTTTAATTTGATTTGGATAAATCATCTTTGCATCCGATTGATTAGAAATATTATAAAGCAGGTTATGATCAGCAACAAAATTAATTGCTTCAAGATTTTGAGTTGAAACATAGAAGACTCCACTTGCAGTAAAAGTACTTCCTCCAAATTGAGTGGAAGCGTTATAGGTATATTTTCCAGAAGGGAAAACTCCTGCATTCAGGTGATAAGAATTAATTGTTTTTGAGAATATGAATGGGTACTTTGTGCCTTTGCTGTCAGTAATGGTAAGCTTTACTTCTGGAGTATTTACTAATTCATAACTTTCATTATAGAGTTCAGCATCCATAAGGATTGGTTCATTCTCAGCAAAAACATTATTACATATTACTCTAAAACGGCTTTTATTAACTCTTGAAGCAAGATATTGAATGCTTTTATTTATTATTTCGTCAGCCTCTGAATGAGTTTGATTTATTAAATAGTTTTGCATTCTCCAACGCCAAAAGCCCTCTCCTACTATAATTCCTGTTCTTTCTAAATTAGAATTAGAAAAACATATTAAAGGATAATCTGTACTTATTGTTCCAGCTTTTTGAAACATTAGGCTTTGAAGATTTGCAGATAAGTTATACTTTCCAAAAGGTGATTGCAAAGGTGGAAATTGATTTATTATATCTTGTGTTTGAGTAGAAATTGAGAAAAGTGTAAAATTAGAATTTAAGATTGGAGTAACTTGATTGAGTGTTGATTTAGTTTGTGTTATCTGTAAACCTTTTTGTACTTTATTAAAATAAGGCATATCGGTTTGCTGCCCTATTATATATAGTATTGGGATATTTTCTTTTGTCAGGTTTTCTATTAGTTTTCTATGCTCTGGATTGGAAGATGGAATTTGATGAAGTATTGCAATATTATATTCTTTTAAAGAATTTTTCTTGTCAAATTTATTAAACAGAAACGATTCTACTTCATAGTTTTCATTATTCTCTATTGCTTGTTTTATTGCTGCAATATCTGGAGAAGGAGAATTAGCCAAAAGTAATACTTTCTGTCTTCCATCTAATACTTCAACAAAAATATCTCTTGTGTTATTTGTTGTGGTTTGTTCATTATCGACAGGTTGAACAGAGATAGTGTAACGCTGAATTCCTACTTTATCGGCATTAAGTATTGTATTGAATTGCTTTGAATAGGTTTCATTGTCTATAGAAAACTTCTCTTCAAACAATGTTTTTCCTTCTTTCATAACTCTCAAAACAGAGTTTGAGCCCTTTGCCTTTTGAGCTAAGACCACAATTTCTAAAGGAAACTTATTGTTTAGATAAGCAATTCTATTATATCTAATTTCAGTTATGGAAATATCTTTTTTAATTGTAGTATCGCCCATTGCTACAGTAAAGATGGGATAAGAGAAATCTTTAATTTGGTTTAAAGGACTTATGCCTTTATTGATTATTCCATCAGAACATATTATCAAAGTAGAAAGATTGAGATTGGAGTAGTTATCATTAACCATTTGCAAAAGTTCCGACATATCTGTCGTGTTATCTTTGTAGTTAATTTCTTTTATATTACTTATCTCTTTTGCTTGATTTCCAAATCTAAAAAACTTAATTTCATAATCTGACTTAAGATCTTTGAAAATCTCTTCTATTTCATTTAAGAACTTGGTTTTATAAAATGTGGAATCCTTACACATTAAAATTGAAGAAGAATTATCTTGCGCAATAAGTATGATTGGTTTTTGAATTTCTTTGTCTTTTATCTTGATTGAAGGCATTAAAAAAAGAGATAATGCAAGGAAAAAAGCAAGAAATCGAAGTGAGAAAAGAAGGATTCTTTGTTTTTTAGTATAAGTTTTTGCTCCTTTTGAATAGTGATACAAGAGAGATGATACTGCAAAAGAGATTAGCAGAATTGGAATTAAATACCAGAAGGAATTGTGAGTTAGAATCATCTATATCTTGGAATTAGTTTATATTTCTTTCCTTTTTAATTGTTTCGTAAGCGTTATTAATCTCCTGAAACTTTTCTTTTGCTGCCTTTTGTGCGTCTTCTCCCAATGAAGAAAGTTTATCTGGATGATATTTCTTTGCTAATTTTCTATAAGAGCTTTTAATTTCTTCATCGCTTGCATCTCTTCCAACTTGAAGAATTGTATAAGCTGAATCGGCTGTCTTGAAATACATTGCTTCAATGGTTTTGAAGTCTGCTTCATTAAGCCAAAGCAGTTGTGAGATATAGTAAATCATATCTCTTTCCTTTTGAGAACAAGCTTTATCGGAGTTGGCAAGTCCAAATAAATAATGTAGAAGTTGTAATCTATTGGAGTAGTTTAGATTTGTTCTGATTTGGTTACATGCTTCTTGGATGTCAATATCCTTATCTAAAAGTTCCTTAAGTATTGCTAAACGATTATTAGTATGTTCTATTCCAAAGTTCCTAACAAAAAAGTCTTTAACAAAATCCAACTCACTTCGCATTACTTTTCCGTCAGTTTTCATTACCTGAGCAGCCAATATAAGAAGGCTAATTGAGAAATCTCCCTGCCTTGTAGTACCAGACTTATATTCCTTTTTAACAAGTCCTTCTAAAAGGCTTCCTGCAGCATAGCCAATAAAACCTCCTATGAATCCCCCTCCAAAAAGAAATCCCAAGAGACCTGTTATCCATTTTATTACTCCCATTTTCTTATTTTTAAGTATGCAAAGATAGTTATTTTCTACTATTTACTTTGATTATTATCAATTATAATATTAATTTTGTACCATAAAAATATTTAAAAATATGGAAGCAATAATTGCATATCTGGCTCTTTTCTTTGGCTCATTAGTTAGTGGTATTAGTGTTTTTACGTTTAACAAAAGCAGCAAAAAGACTCTTAAACTCATTACTGTATTTGGTGGAGCCTTTCTTTTTGCTGTGTGTTTTGTTGACTTAATACCATCTATGTTTGAATCTCATTCACATTCTGGTTGTGAGCATTCTGAACATTCAATAATACCTGCTGGAGCTTTTATTCTTGTAGGATTCCTTATTCAACTTCTTTTAGAACAACTCTCTCATGGAGCTGAACATGGTCATATTCATAATAATAATGAAAAGAAAAGCTTAGTTTCTTCAATTATGCTCCTTGTTGGAGTAAGCATTCATGCCTTTTTGGAAGGTTTCCCAATTGTTAATAATGGTGAGCCAAATGTTTCAATGATAACAGGAATAATAATACATAATATACCTTTAAGTATAATTTTAGTGGGTGCATTTATGCAAAGTGGATTAACTAAAGTTAAGTCTTTATTACTCTTAAGTGTTTTTGCAGTGATGGCAATAATTGGTTCTTTGTTAAATCAAAACCTTGAAATTCTTCATCCATATCAAAATATTATACTTGGTATTGTTGTTGGTATTTTATTGCATGTTTCAATAACTACCCTATTCGATTCTGAAGAAAGTCATAAGTATAATCTAACACGTTTCTTGATTGTAATATTAGCATTTGCAATAGTACTTCTTCTTCCTGCACATACACATTAGAAAATATTTTTTCTATTCTAAAAAAAAATATATTTTATTTACTCTATTTTTATTTTGTTGTATATTTGCTCATTAAATTAGAATGATAAAAAGTATTATATTATGAAAAAATTATTATTTCTTTTGGCTTTGATGCCTTTGCAAATTTTTGCTCAATGGAGTTATGTAGGCAAGATAAATGATATTTGTGACCCTCCTGTTACATTTACTTATACATATACAAATACTCAAATTGAAGCACATGGAAATAGGTATGATGTATTTCGCAATAGCACACTCATTAGATCAGAATCTGGGATGATGGGCTGTTGTAATATAGATAAAATGGAAGTTTTTACTGACTCCATTGTTCTTATAGTTGTAAATGGGGCTGGGTTTTTATTTTCTAATATAACTTTAGATGCTGGAAATTCTTGGGCTCCTTTTTGTCATTTGGGCTATTATGAAATTGAAGAAATAAATATGATTAATCAAAATACTGGATATGCATTGTTAAGAGGTTCATATGATAATAATAAACTTTCTTTACTGCGAATATCTGATATTGAAACAAAAATACTATTTGAAACTGATACAATTGACACCTCTGTACATGATGCATTTCTTATTGACACAATATTTGGAGAAAGTTATTGTCCAAATATTCAAAATATTGGATTTAAAATTCAACAAGATGGTGTTGAGATAAATTATCATATTAATGTCTCAAACGTAAAGATAGGCTTAGATAATATTAGTCAAGACAATAATATAAAAATATCTCCAAATCCTGTTAAAGACAAGCTAATAATTGAGTCTAATGATGATTATTTCGTTAAAATATATAATAATTTAGGGCAAGAACTACGTTTGGAATTAATCAAAAAGGGCTATAACACAATTGATATGTCTACAGATAAATCGGGAATATATTTCTTTAGTTTTTACAATAATGATATGCATGTAACCACAAAGAAAATAATTAAAAACTAATATTCTCAATAGCCATATAGCATATAATATACAATTTCTACAATAAAAAAGAGTCTGATATTAGAAATTTAATATCAGACTCTTTAACTATAAATCCTTAATGTGTAGGATTTATTACACAAAAGAAATATTATTTTCCAAATTTCTTGCTTAAGATATCTAACATATCTACTGTCATGTTTTGAAGATTGAATTTAGGTTTGAAACCCCATTCTTCTCTTGCACATGAGTCATCCATCCAATTTGGCCATGAATCAGCTATCTTTTGACGCATGTCATCTAATTGATATTCCATAACAAAATCAGGTTTATGCTTTTTTATTTCAGCATAGATTTCTTCTGGGTCAAAGTGCATTGCTGTTACATTGAAAGAGTTTCTATGTATTAGTTTTGATGGGTCTGCTTCCATAATATTTATGGCTGCATCAAGTGCATCTGGCATATACATCATATCTAATAATGTACCTTTCTTTAGTGGACAAGAGAACTTTTCTCCTTTAACTGCTGCATAGTATATTTCAACTGCATAGTCTGTTGTTCCTCCGCCAGGAAGGGTTACATTTGAGATAAGTCCTGGGAAACGTACTGAACGTGCATCAACTCCAAAACGGGTAAAATAATAATCTCCTAATAATTCACCTGCAACCTTTGTTACTCCATAAATTGTGTTTGGTCTTTGAATTGTATCTTGTGGAGTTCCGTCAAGTGGTGTGGATGCTCCAAAAGCTCCAATTGAACTTGGTGTAAATATTGCACAGTTATTTTCTCTTGCAACTTCCAAACAGTTTAATAAAGCTCCCATACCAATATTCCAGCCTAACATTGGATTCTTTTCTGCTGTTGCTGACAAAATAGCTACAAGGTTATATATTGCATCTATATTATGTTTCTTTACTATTTCTGCTATTTGAGCTGCATTTGTTGCATCACATTGTTCAACTGGACCTGATTGCATAATATCATCAATCAATGGTAATTTAATATCTGCTGCAACAACATTTGCTCCACCATAAACGCTTCTTAAACGCATCGTAAGCTCTGAACCTATTTGTCCACCTGAGCCTAATACTAATATTTTTTTCATCTAAAAACTTTTCTATTGATTATTTCAATATACCTAATTTCTTTCCAATTTTCGTGAATGCTGCTATACATTTATCTAAATGTTCTATTTCGTGAGCAGCAGAAACTTGTACACGAATTCTTGCTTGTCCTTTTGGAACAACTGGATAATAGAATCCTGTTACAAATATTCCTTCTTTTTGTAGTTCTGCAGCAAAGTCTTGTGAAAGTTTTGCATCATAAAGCATAACTGCACAAATAGCAGATTGAGTTGGTTTAATATCAAATCCAGCTGCTTTCATCTTTTCTACAAAATAAGATGTATTTGAATGTAGTTTATCTTGAAGAGTATTAGTTTTGTCAATAAGATCAAACATAGCAATACCTGCTGCTGCAATCATTGGAGGAATTGAGTTTGAGAATAAATATGGACGAGAACGTTGACGTAACATTTCTATTATTTCTCTCTTACCTGTAGTAAATCCACCAACTGCACCACCAAATGCTTTTCCTAGTGTTCCTGTTAATATTTCTACTTTACCTCTTAAATTATATTGTTCAGTAGTTCCTCTTCCTGTATGACCACAAACACCTGCTGAATGTGATTCATCAACCATTATCATTGCATCATATTTTTGAGCAAGAGCATAAATCTTATCTAAAGGTGCAACATTACCGTCCATTGAGAACACACCATCAGTTACAACTAATCTGAAACGACATTTTTGAGCATCTTGAAGTTGTTTTTCAAGGTCTGCCATATCTGCATTAGCATAACGGAAACGTTGAGCTTTACATAAACGAACACCATCAATAATTGAAGCATGGTTTAATGAATCTGATATAATTGCATCTTCTTCATTTAATAAAGGTTCAAAAACTCCACCATTAGCATCAAAACATGCAGCATAAAGAATAGTATCTTCTGTTCCAAAGAAATCAGATATTTTCTTTTCTAATTCTTTGTGCAAGTCTTGTGTTCCACAAATAAAACGAACAGAACTCATACCATAACCTCTTTCGTCCAATGCTTTCTTTGCTGCTTCAATTAATACTTTACTATCTGCTAATCCTAAATAATTGTTAGCACAGAAATTTAATACATTGCCAGCTTCTGCAGTTTTAATTGCAGCTGATTGAGGAGTAATAATAACTCTTTCATTTTTGTAAAGACCAGCGTCTTTAATCCCTGCTATTTCTGTTTGTAGGAAATTTTGAAACTTTTCGTACATAAGTCTATATTTTTAATGTTATTACTGTTTTTGTATTATCATAAAACTAATAGATATTAGTTATATAATAAGCTGCAAATTTAGAAAAAAATATTAACTTTGCCGTGAAAAAATGGTATTTTATTAATAAGTAATTTTGTTTATGAATATAGTTATTGCAGGTGATGGTGAAGTAGGGTTTCACTTAGCACGTTCTCTTTCAAAGAGCAGACATGATATTACTGTTGTGGACCCTAATTCTGAACTGTTGAAAATGCTTGAAGCAGAATCGGATCTTTTAACCATTGCTGGAAATTCAACCTCTTTGGAAACATTGCGACAAGCTGGAGTTGAAAAAGCCGACTTATTAATTGCCGTTTTGCATGAGGAAAGCATAAATATCATTACTTGTATGCTTGGTAAGCGTTTGGGAGCAAAAAGAACAATTGCCAGAGTAAATACTCAAGAGTATTTGAATGACATAAACAAAGGAATGTTTAAAGGCATGGGGGTTGATGAACTTGTTTGTCCTGAAAAGATTGCTGCAAAAGAAATATCAAATCTTCTTACTCGAAATATTTCAACAGAACTATTTGATTTTGCAAATGGACTTCTAAGAATTTATATGATAAGAATTGACAATAAATCACTTTTTATCAACAAAAGTCTTATTGAAGTTGCAAAAGAATACCCTAATTTGGGAATTAGAACAGTTTGTATTATTCGTAGAGGGACAACAATCATCCCTAACGGAGATGAAAAGTATATTATTAATGACTTAGTTTATCTAATAACAACTGTAGATAAGGTAGAGAAGATAAAGGAAATAAGTGGAAAGAAAGATTTCACAATCAAAAACGCTATGATTGTTGGAGGAGGAAGAATTGGAAGAAGAGCTGCAATAAACCTTCACGATAAGATAAACCTAAAAATAATTGACCAAGACATTGAACGTTGCAATCGCTTGGCAAATGAGTTTGATGATGTAATGATTATTAATGGAAATGGAAGTGATATAAACATGCTTCAAGAAGAAGGCATTAATGAAACAGATGCTTTCATTTCACTAACAAACTCTACCGAAACAAATATCATGGCTTGCATTTATGCACATAGACAAGGCGTAAAGAAAACAGTTGCTTTGGTTGAAAATGTAAACTATATTGATGTTTCGCAAGATATAGGTATTGACACAATAATCAATAAAAAACTTATTACTGCCAGCTACATTACTCGTTTCACATTAGGAGGAGAAATTACTTCTTCAAAATGGCTTTCAGGAATTGATGCTGATTTAATTGAAATAATTGCACAGAAGAACTCTTCAATCACAAAGAAACAATTAAAAGATATTCGTTTTCCAAATGGAGTTAATATTGGAGGAATAATTAGAGAAGGGAAAGCAATAATTGCTAATGGAGATACTCAAATAATGGCTAATGATAATGTTGTTGCTTTCACAATTCCAGAATCAGCTCAAAAACTGATAAATTTATTTAGTTAAATGATAATTGCCAAAAGTTTTAACACAAAAATTCTATTTTATATTTTAGGATTAACAATAAGCTTTATTGGCTTTTGTTTTATTCCCTCAATAGTAACTGCCTATATCTTTCAAGAACCAACTCTTATTGTTTTTACTTTTTCATTAATCTTTGCATTAGTAATTGGTGGTTCAATAATGTATGCAAACAGAAAATATCCTCAAAGTCTAACTAAAAAAGAAGGTCGAGCTGTTGTAGGATTAATATGGAGTATCGCTCCAATAACTGCTTCTGTTCCTTTTTTACTGCTTCCTCAATACTTTACAAGTCCAATTAACGCATTATTTGAATCATTTTCTGGTTTCACAACAACTGGCTCTTCCATACTCAATAATATAGAAAGCGTACCAAAGAGCGTTTTAATATGGAGAGCTTTAACACAATGGATTGGAGGTTTGGGTATAACATTATTTATTATAATGTTTATGAAAAACTTCCGTAACGGCTCAAACTATCTTTTTAATGCTGAATTTACTTCCATTGATAAAGAGAAAATTCATCCACATATAAAACAAACAGTATCTCGAATTTTTTTAATTTATTTCAGCTATACCATTTTAGCTTTTATCCTGCTCTTTTTTGGAGATATGGATACCTTTACAGCTATTTGCCATAGCCTTTCAACCATTTCAACAGGAGGATTTACAACTGTTAATGGCAATATTGGACAATTCTCTTCCTATACTCAATATGTGATAATGGGATTAATGTTTCTTTCTGGTATTAGTTATGTTTTAGTTTATTGGCTATTTAAAGGCAAAGCAGAGAAACTATTTAAAGATGAGCAAACAAAGATTTACACACTAATAATTCTTTTTGGAACAATAATTCTTTTCATTTCATTATTCTTTTTCCACGATCATAACTTTGTTATCAGTTTAAAATCATCACTTTTTCATATTGTTTCAGTTGTATCAACCACAGGTTACTATATGCCAGAAGCAGAAGACTTCGGACTATTTGCAGTTGTGTTTATAATAATATTAATGTTTATTGGAGGTTCAAGCAGCTCATCATGCACAGGATTAAAAATAATCAGAGTAATCATACTTTACAAATATTTGCAACAATCTTTCAAGCAAATGTTTCACCCAAGAGCAGTTTTACCAATAAGATATAATAAAGTTGCCTTGGTTGAAGAAGCAACAGGACTTGTTTTCGGATTCTTTTTCCTTTATCTAATGATTTTTATTCTTGGAGCATTTACCCTAACCCTTTTAGGCAATGATTTCCTTCCTTCCATTGCCCTATCGGTTTCAAACTTAAGTAATGTTGGACCAGTTGTTGGTTATATATCTCCAGAAACAACCTACGACACTCTTAACGATGGCTCTAAAATAACATTAATGATTTTAATGATTATAGGACGATTAGAAATTTTTTCATTCTTGGCAATGTTCTCCAAATCAATTTGGACTAAAGATTAAAAGAAATATTTTATCATTTTCTTATCTCATATTGAAATACATAATCCCACACAACGAAAATCTATTCTGAAATACTATTACTTATTTCTAATTTATAGAAAGTGTACACTTTTTTTCTCTTATGCCTAAAATAGTAAATATACTCCTTATCATTATCCCTAATTTCAACTTTAATAATTTTACTAATAAATGGTAATGGATTTATATATATAGTTTTTCCCACACGTTCTTTAGGCTGAACATTTTTTCTAAAATTATATCCCAATGTTCCATTATCAAAAAGTATAGTATCGTCAAGTAAGAATGATGTTTTGAATATCAGCGTATCTCCATTTATTGTAGTTTTAGCATTATCATATCCTATTGTATTTACAAAGGGATTAAGTATATAATCTATTTTTTGATTGTTCTTTAAAATTAGAGTAACTGAATCTTTATCTTGCGCGTTGCATAAAAATGGGAAAAAGAATATTATTACATATAAATATTTCATTAGTATGTTTCTATAATTAGGATAAATAATCCAACACCTATTCAATATTAATTTAATTTTTTAAGTAGTTTTCTATAAGGGCTACCCAATAGGTTGCTCCACGGCTCAGCAAATCTTGATTGAAAACATATTTTGGATGGTGTACCATAAAAGTATCACCGTTGCCAATCATGCAGTAGGTTCCTGCTTTCTTTTGAAGCATAAAAGCAAAATCTTCGCTGCCCATATATGGATGCATGCCGTACTCAGCATTATCTTCGCCAAAGGTATCTTGTGCTACTTTGTATGCCCATTGAGTGTTTTCAGGTGTATTTACCAATACAGCACCTGCAACTCCTTCTCGAATTTCATAACCACAATTAAAAGCTTCGGCTTGTGCTTTTGTTATTATGCGGATTTTATCAAGTACCATTATGCGAAGCTCTGGTTCCATATTTCTTATACTTAATCCTAATATTGCCTTTTGTGGTACAGCGTTTCCTGCAATTCCAGATTGGAATGCGCCAACGTTTACCACTGAGTTTTTCCATGGTGATACATTTCTACTCACAATAGTTTGAAGTGCCATTACCAACGACGCTCCACAAACCAGAGGGTCTATACTTAATTCAGGCATAGAACCGTGGCTGCCTTTTCCTGTGAGTTCTATCTCCCAGTTATCAACTGCCGCCATTGTTTCTCCTTCTCGGAAAAAGAATTTCCCTAAAGGCAGTCCTGGCATATTATGCATTCCATAAACTGCATCCATTGGGAAACGTTCAAAAAGACCATCTTTAACCATTGCAGGAGCTCCTTCCATTGTTTCTTCTCCTGGTTGGAAAATTAAACGTATAGTTCCATCAAAGTTTTTGTTATCTGCCATGTATTTAGCTGCGCCAAGTAGCATTGTTGCGTGTGCATCATGGCCGCAAAGATGCGACCAACCTTCTACCTTGCTCTTATAAGGTAAATCATTGTCTTCAAATATAGGCAAAGCATCAAAGTCTGCTCGTAGTCCTATGGATTTTGTTCCTTTCCCAACGGTTAATGATGCCACAATTCCAGATCCTCCTACACCTTCAACAACATCATAACCCCACAATTTAAGTTTTTCGGCAATAAATTTGGCTGTATTTTGGGTATCCATATTCAACTCTGGATTTTGGTGCATAAAATCCATCCATTCTTTCATCTCTGGTTGAAGTTTAGAAACTTCTGATAATAATTTATCGTTCATAATTTCTCGACTTTTTAATTAATGAATTGTGATTTATTATTTACCTTTTCCCGATGTTTTTGGGATAGTAATCATAATGATGATAATTGCAAATATAACCATTAGCAGATTTACACCCAAAGCAATGGTTGCTCCTTCACGTACAGACAGATTATCTTGTCTTCCCACAAAAGTGATAACACCTTCAAGCCATGTTATATGTTCGCCAACACGTAATGAAGTAAATATACCTGCAGGGATAGCTACTCCAAAAGCTGCTCCAAGCGATGAAGCCATTTTATAAATACCTGCACCTGCACCTGCTTGTGATGCTGGCAAGTTGGAAAGTGCTGCATCAGTAGAAGGAGTGGCATAGAAAGCCAAGCCAATACCAAAAAGCGTATAAGCCACCATAGCCAAAATTTTGTAAGTGTCTGTCATTACATTGGTGAACATAAGCAGAATAATAGCCACACTGACAATTAGTGAGCCCCAAATCATTGGTTTGCGTGAACCAAAACGTTGCAACAGCTTTTCACCTACACGAATAAATGCCACAATTGAAATAGCATAGCCCAGTGTTAGTATTCCTGCTTCTTGTGCTGAAAGATTACCACCAATTTGCAACAAAGCAAGCGAAACAATCAATATTCCTGCAGTTCCGTTCAGCATAAAATTTGATATAGTTGCACCAGTAAAAGTCATATTTTTAAACAGTTTAAAGTCGATAAATGCACCGTCTTTACCTTTTTCAATTTTATAAAATAAAAATGCAAAAATAATTGTTGCTGCAATTAGAACAATACCAAGTGGACTTGCGAATCCAATTTGAGAACCTTTAGTTACTATAACTTGTAATGCAATCATAGCTAACATAAAAATAATAATACCTGCAAAATCCCTTTTTTTATTTCCAGTTGGTTCTGCTTTACTTTCAGGTGTCCCTTTAATCAAAAGTAGTCCAATTACTGAAATAATTACTGCAGTAAAAAAGATATATCTCCAACCAATTCCAACCATTAAACCTCCAAACAATGCTGCAAAACCAGAACCTCCCCATGAACCCATTGACCAAAGACTAATGGCACGTTGGCGTTCTTTTCCTTCCCAGTATGCTTTAACAAGTGCTAAACTTGACGGCATAATGGCTGCACCTGAAAGTCCTTGAAAAATTCTTCCCAAAATCAAAACTGGACTTGATGCTCCACCAACAGGCGTTAACCCTACCAATAGCGAACCTATGATGCTGAAATAAAAACCAAGTCGAATCATTTTAAGTCGACCAATTTTATCAGCCAACCCACCAAATACTACAATAAAAATTCCAGAAAACAGCGATGTAATAGATACGGCAATATTCATCATCGAAGTATCCATACCTAAATCTTTCGCCATATCCACATTGATATTTAATGTGGTTTGAGCAAATAGCCAAAAAGCTAACACTCCCAGAATAATGCCAAACAATAGTTTGTCATTCCCTTTGTACTGAACTGTGTTTGTCATAATTATTAGTTTTTAATTGTTTATTTATTGTATCTTTCTATATCGTTATTTTAATAAATTTAGATTTACGTCGTGAATAATTTCATTGCTTTTACGTTGTACGTGATTTGCAATCCAATGCTTATTCATTAATAACTTTATATTTATTATTGCTCGTCAAAGATAAGTAAATATTTTCAAAATAGTATTAATTAATCAATAAAATATTAGCTATATAGGTATTGAAGAAAAGATAATTGCAGGGGGAAAATTAGATTGAAACATTACTGCATTTTAAATCTTGTTTAAAATAGTTAATGAAGTTAACCAAGTTAACTTGTTTTAAAAAGTATTGTATTTTCTATTCTGAAATACTTTTCATTTTTGATTAACTTGATTAACTTGGTTAACTTTTTATTGCTTTTATTAAGAAGTGCATGATTAATTATCGACTTTATTGCTTTGCACAGCAAGAAATCTCACACGACAAAAAAACGATTAGTTTATTTCAAACAATAACTTCCTAATTTTACATTTAGAAGAAGTTATTATACTTTTAGAAGAAGTTATTATACCCAAAAAGTCAGTCTTTCTTACCTAAAAAGTCAGTCTTTTCAATATAAAAAGTCAGACTTTTCAACCCAATAAGTCAGACTTTTTGATAACAAAAGTCAGACTTATTGACTACAAACAAGAAGTCTAAAAGTAAAAAGAAGAAGTCTCGTTTCAAAAACAAGAAGTCTAAATTTAATATCATAAGGTATCATATTTTAAGCTTGTTTTAGATGGTTAAAAATAGAAAGAGGCAGAATACGATGTTAGATTTGTGATCATTATATCATTATTATTTTTATCTTTGCAAAAAGATAATTAATTTTTCTCATTTAATATTATCTTTTATAAACCACACTTACTATAAAATTGAAAAAGCATATCAATTTTCTCCCTTATAAAGTCTTATAAAAAACCGAATAGAAAATAGGTTAAACAATAAATAGGATAGAATATTATCTCAATAGAATTAATTATTAAAGCAATATAATTACAATGACACAGAAACCAGCATCCGAAGAAACAATTCATAGATTATATGAAAATATGGGGAATAACTTCTCATTATATGTACCTATATTGTGTAGTTGTGTTAGTTCATTAGAAAGCTTAGAAGATATAGATGAAAAAGAGTATAAATGTATAAAAGAATTTAAATTGTGGAAAATATTTATAAGACTTTATGTATTTTCTTTGCTTATGGATCTTGATTTAAGTACATTTTTAAGGGCAAATTTTAGAACAATGTTAGTTCCTGAAAAACGTTTTAATCTAAAATATATAAATGTAATAACGTTAGAAGGCTATAAATATTTATTTGGTTTTGGTAAAGATAAGGATAATGCAATATGGGCTAAATTTAAAATATTAGCTAAAGAAATAAACGATTCAGAATTATTAACGGATATTAATAAAATAGAACAACAAGCAAAAGAATTTGAGAATAGTTATGCACTATCAACAGATAAAGATACTCGAAATCTTTCCATTCACTATGATTTATATCCTCAAAAAGTTTACGATTTTTTAATACAAATAGGAGAAGATACTGAAACTAATAGAATAAATGCCTTTTTAAAGATAATAAAAGACATATTGCCTTTCTTGCATAAGTATATCTTAAAGTTTCAAATACCTCTTATTTACTCAACTGATAATTATAATATTGATGTAAGGGAAAAGATTAATTATTTCCCTGATGGAAACAATAAATTATTCAATGAACTTGGTGCGCAAATAACTTTATATAGTAATAATTTAGACAGCATTGTCTCAAATTGTAAAAAGACTAAAATTGTGCAAGATAAATTTAAGTTAGGAGAAACTTTTGAGGGAAGACTTCAAACTATTGTTAAATCAATTTATTTAGGTGTTCATATCCATTTCATATATTTGGATTTAGCAAGTGCAATAAGAGCATATTTAAGTTCTGAGTATTACTTTGAAAAACAATTAAATCTAAGGCGTATTAATATCATAGTGTATGAGGGATTTAAACACATTTATGGATATACAGATATTGAACAATCTAAATCATTCTGGAAACAAAATATATATTCAATTTTAATATCTTCAACTGATAAAAACTTGACAGATTTATTAGTTAAAATTGAAAGAGAGTTAAAAGAATTAGCAGTAAGTGATGATATTAACAATATGCAGTTAAGAGAGTGTTCTGTTCATTATAGGTTTAAAGATAGAGATAATACTCTCACATTATTCAATGCTTTAGTTAAGACTAATCCCTTGATTGAAATGAATAAAGCTATGAAATTGTTAAAAATACTTCCAGAGTTGATTAATTTGAATACTAATTCTATTAGTGTTGTTAATAGTACTGAACTCGAGAAGATTAAATTATCAAATGCTGATACAATAGAGAAGATTGATAGTTGTCTAATGATGATTGAACAAGCTAATGTAGATCCAGAACTTAAACTAAAAACAATAGAAACAATAAATGCGATTAAAAAACTATTATAGCAGTACTATTTTCATCTGCAGGATTTGTAATCCGTTGTTTTTCCATCACTTTTCACTTTTAGTTTTTAACTCTTCACTAAATAAGGCTCCTTTTCTGATGCATTAATCAATTACCACATTAACCACTTTGATCCATTTCGTAGAGTTCGTTTATAAAAAATACTTTTTATAATTGTATCCTTCCCTACTTGTATATTGTAATTTATATAAACACTATCTATATCACGAAATGGAGCATTACTCTCAGCAATAATTGAAAAAGATTGAATCTTTTCTTTTATTTTATTATCAAAACTAACAGGCAAGCTATCAATCAATAATGTCTCCCCCTTTCCTCCCCATACATAAAATATGGTTGGGATTGTATCCTTGTCTTTTTGCCTTGTAAAAGTAAATGAATTTAGCTTTACTAAAGGAAGTTCTGGACAAGGTATACTAAATATATATTTTAATCTATCTAGTGTATCAGAGTATTTACCATAATTCTCGTCAGGAGTCATCCAACTATTTATACCAAATTGCAACGATACTTCGTATTTTGTCTCAGTATAATCATCTAAATCAAAAACATTTCGAGATTCGTTCTCAAGTGGGTAAATCATATAACAACCTGAAATACCAATGATTGAAAATATTATTATTGCTATTTTTTTCATAATCTTATATTTTATTGTTCCGTAGTGCTGGATTTAGAATCCAGTACTTCTGTAGTGCGGGAAATTTATTCATTTCCCAATCCATAGAATGATTCATCTTCTACTTTTAATATTCTAATATCACCTTTGTCTGTTATTAAATATAAAATTGCAAATTGATAATCAGTATCTGGTTTCGCAAATGTTGCACGAAAAATTAACTGTCCATTCTCTACATGTGAAAACTCATTTTTCCACATGTGACAAATCTTAAAGAAATCAGATGATAAGCTATCCTTAAAATTTTCCTTTATTAAATGTAACTTAATCTCATTATTAGCTGTTTTAATCGTAAAATCAGTCGCAAAATTATGTGCTACACTATATTCAATTAGGTTATTATATTTACTTCCCTCTACAGTAAAGGTTTCATTATAAACTGCACTATCATTTAAACAATACGTTTTCATTCGATAATTTGTCTGATTTATAATGGTATCAAATGAATATGTATCAAAATCAGGTAACCAATAATTTATTAATGTATCTTTTTTATCAGATTGACCGAAAACATTTAAGCTTAAAACTAATAATGTAAAAAATATTGTTCTCATAGGCTGTTATTCAAGACAGTTGCAAAAACGTTGATACTTTTGTCGTGCGCGATTTATAATCCAGTACTTCTTTATTATTATGATTTCTTGCTGTGCAAACGGTAAACCGATTAGTAATCCATTGTTTTCCTATCACTTTTAACTTTTAGTTTTTAACTCTTCACTAAATAAGGCTCCCAATCTGATACATTACCAACTACCCTACTTAAAATAAATTTTCCTCTTTCCAATACAAATTTGTGTCTAGTTTCTTTATATAATCTTCAAGAGAATAAAATTCCTCTAAAGGTTTTTCTACTTTTATATTTTTTATTTCTTCCAAAAGATCTTCTTTTTTATATAGCAATGATTTTATTGAATAATATGTAACTAAACTCATATAGTCTTTTTTAACATGATGAATTTCTGCGTCTGCTAAATCTACTTCTTTTAGATTTTTTTTTATATCTGCGTATTTAACCTCATTATAAGCATTAAAGCAAGCATCCATAAAAGCAATATTTTGTTTTATATAATGGTTGCGTTCTTCTATTTCTCCTCTATCATTAGCCCAGAATGTTTGTATTAATAATTTATAATAAGTTGAGCTGGGGAAATTAGCATCCCAAAAAATATCATCTCTGGTCCTTAATTTTTCTATTTCATCTAATGCTTGTTTGTATTGTTTAGTCCAAAAATATAGATTAAACTTTATATGTATTGCTGATCCTATTGCATTAACATCACATCCGCCATAAATGATAGAATCACATTGTTTAAAAGATAATGCAAGAGCTTCTTTGTCTTGATATTTTTTATATCTATATGCATTATCACATGCTCTTTCAGATATTTTAAAACAAATAGTATTTAAATCTTCTAATTCTACTTTTGATTTAATGCATGCTGTAATTAAAAAGCATGACAATAATAAAATTAAATATTTTCTCATGATAGGTAATTTTCCTTAGTTTGGGATTTCTTTGCTTTGCAAAGCGACAAAGTCGATAAGTAATCACGCACTATATTATTATTAAGATTTTCAATTCTATACTTATTCATTAATAACTTATATTTATTATTAATGTTCAAAGGTAGGGAAATATTTTTAAATAGTGTTAATTCTTAACTTATATTTATTTTTATTTCTTTTCTTAAATGGAATATGGTTGTCTTTTTTGAGAATCAAAAAGACTTTCTTGGTAAATAATCCTTATTATTTAAAATTAAATAGGGAATAATTCTGCGTAAACGGCGAATAAATCTACAAACTCCTTATAAAAAACTTATTAAACGAAGACTTTTTACCCCAAAGATGTACATCTTTCATACCAAAAGATGCACATCTTTCACTATAAAAGATGTGCATCTTTTTATTTAATATATTGGGGGGATTAAAGTTTATTTTCAGAAATTGACTTTAGGATAAATAGTCCTAAATAAACCTAATGAATGGTTTATATTTGCAAATATACAAAATTATTTTGAATTTAATGTTGAATTTACCATTAATTATTTCCCCAAATTTGCAAAGCAAATGAGAAAGTTAAGAATGGCTGATATTTTTACTTTCTATCTTTTCCTAAATTGAGATAATAAGTACTGAAGGGATGCTATTTAACCAATCTTTCTTTAGTTGGAATAGTTTATTGAAATTCTTAAAGCTAACTATTATTAAATCTTGTGATGATATCAGGTTTTCGCTTATATCTTTATAGGTTATTATGTTAATACTATCCAAATAATTTTCTTCATAAGTACTTAGGCTTTGTTTTATGGATGATTTATCGTTAGGTATATAGTCTAAGATTGTTATTGATGAGTATTCGTTATCAATAAATTTCTTGGAATACTTATTTAAGTATACATCTTCTTTGGTAAAATATATAAAAAGAATATTATCAAATTTCTTTATTTCTTTGTCTAATAATATTCCAACGGGCATTTTTGTCTTTTTCTCAATTGCTCTTGTATTAAGGTCAATTATTGAGGTTTCCAATAGTGGTTCTCTTCCTCTTACTGTGTTTATTAGTTTTTCGGGATTGATGATTTTGGTTGTAAAGCCCAAAACTCTTCCCAAGAGTGTTCCGTAGAATATGGATTCTTCGCTATCCATCAACAAAAAGTCGAAATTGCCTTGATTGGCAAACTCCACCACTTCAGTTTGAAAGTTGTTTGAAACCTTAAAGAATGATATTAACTTTCTATCCAAGTTATTTGCTTCTCTAACTATTGGCTTAAAGCTTTCCTTTTCAATTTGCTCTGTATTCATTTGCGAGAGTCCATTGGAAGGAGCAATATGTATGGCTGTGATTAGTGATTGGGAATTGGTTTTCTTAGTTAATGAGTTGGCTATTCTTACTAACGATGTGCTGGTTTGAGCATTTCGGAAAAAGAGGAGAATTTTATCTTTTGAAGACTCTAAATCTTTAATATCTATTTTGTTTGTTTTAAATATCTTTTCAATTCCACTTAATGAAAGTCCTGTCATAAAGGTTGTTGTTAGTGCCATAAGAATTAGCATTACAAATATCTCTGCATTCAACACTCCCAAATCGTAACCAATATTCAATACTACAATTTCCATTAAGCCTCGAGTGTTCATTAGTGTTCCTAATGTTAAACTGTCTTTCCAGCTTTGTCCAACGAACTTTGCAGCTGCAGCACTTCCTATAAATTTACCTGCAATGGCAACAGCAATTATAATTCCTGTTAGCTCCCACAAATTAGAATTATCAATTAATCCAATTTCTGTTTTCAATCCACTTATAACAAAGAAAATAGGTAAGAAAAGCACTAAGGCAACATCTTCAATTTTTTCAATAAAGAGTTTTCTAAAACGGATATTCTCAGGCATAATGGTTCCTGCCATAAAAGCTCCAAAGAGAGCATGAATTCCTATTGTTTCTGTTATAAAAGAAGATATTAGCAATACCAAAAAGACAATAACCACTAAGGTTTTATTTAGTGAAATATCGGATTTGGATGAGCTAACAATTTTCTTTAAGAAAGGACGCACTACAGAAATCATTAAGAAAACATAGGCTATTGCAAAAACTATAGTGTAAATTGAACTTGCAAAAGAGCCAGCCTTAACAACAGCAATAATCACTGCCAGCAAACACCAAGCAGTTATATCGTTTATTGCGGCACATATTAGGGACAAAGCTCCAATCTTGGTTTTGTGAAGTCCTTTTTCCTGAACAATTCTCGCCAAAACAGGAAAAGCAGTTATACTCATTGAAATTCCAATAAAAAGGCTGAAAGAAGAGAAAGGAATATTTTCAGGAGCAAAAGAAGGATAAAGATAATAGGCCAATCCAATTCCTAAAGCAAAAGGAATAATAATACTTGCATGACTTATAACTGTTGCTTCGTAGGCTGTATTTTTAAGTACCTTTAAATTAAGCTCCATTCCAATAACAAACATAAATAAAACAAGTCCAACTTGACTAAGTATTTGAAGCCCTCCAAGAGAATCCTTTGCAAAAAGAAAATTGGAAAATTCAGGAAAATAAGTTCCCAAAAGAGAAGGACCAAGAATAATACCTGCAAGTATTTCACCAATAACAACTGGCTGTCCCATTTTTCTAAAGAAAAAGCCTATTCCTCTTGCAACTATAATTATTGCTATAATTTGTAAGATTAATAGACCAACAGAATGTTTAAGATTGTTAGAAATAAAATTAGAGAAATCTTGAAAAGGGGTATTCTTTGAAAAATTTCTAATAATTTCACGCCCTACTTCAAGGTCTTTTCCTATATAAATTATATAGAAAATAAGAGCAGTAAACAGGCTTGTTATTATCAAATAAAAGAAAGTCCCTTTATATTTTTTCATAAAGAAAATTTTATAGATTTATTACTCCGTCAAAAACTTTTCCAACTGAGCCTTGAAGAAATATATTAGAATAGGTATTTTGAGCTGTTTTTTCAAAAAATACTTTCAACTCCCCTCCTTTTGATTGAATGGTAATTGGTGATTGATTTAGTTTATATTTTTCTGCATAGGCGATGGCAGAAGCTGTTATTCCTGTTCCACACGAAAGAGTTTCGTCCTCTACTCCTCTTTCGTAAGTTCTTATTCTTAGCTCTCCATTATTCACAACTTGAATAAAATTGGCATTAGTCCCTTTAAATTTCTCAAAACGCTTATCATAACGAATTGCACTCCCTTCTTCCTTAATGTTGATTTGAGAAACATCATCAACCTCTTTAACAAAATGAGAAGTACCAGTATTGAGATATTGACCATCATCAAACAAAGAAATCTCACTTACATCCCTTAAACTCAATTTAACCAAAGAATGGTTTTCCTCTTGGCTTATGATTTGAGCGGTATGCAATCCATCGGGAGCAATAAAACTTGTTTCTTTATCAATAATTGAAAGACTTTTGGCAAAAGCAACAATGCTTCTCCCTCCATTTCCACACATCATATCGGATGACCCATCAGGGTTAAAGAATTTCATTAGAAAATCTGCTTCTTTGGAGTTTTCCAATAGGATTAAACCATCTGAACCAATTCCAAAATGTCTATGACAAATCTTTTGAATTTGTTCTTCTGTGAAAGAATATTCTTTGAAACGATTGTCAATTAAAACGAAATCGTTTCCAGAGGCTTGATACTTAACAAAATTTATTGCTTCCATTTTTGTTAAAAAGTATAGGTACAATTTAAAGAAAACTTAAGGGCTTCAACTCTTTTAGATATATCTTTAAATTTTACATTTTGATATTCAACGCAAAAAGTAAGGAAAAAATTGTTTTTTAGTTCATAATCAATTCTTGGTGATATTCTAAAGTAATTGTCAATATCCATTCCTAATCCATAAGCATTTTGATAACCTTTTGTATTAACATCCAAGTCTTTTGTATAACCAATTAAAACTGCTGGTTTAAAATTGCCCATATCGTAGGAGTAGTCTAACCATGAAGAAAATGTTGTTGTTGGATTATATGAAAACTTATTATTTATAGTATCAAATGCACTTTCATAATAACCTCCAATTATAGACATATCATTTAAATTATCTCCAATAATTGCTTGTGACTTGAATGAATGTTTCTTTGTCAGGTATTTAAAATAAACTGAAGTTGAAAAATTATACATTTTCTCATTCATAATCAAAGTTTGATTATTTATTGTATAAGTTTCTCTTGGTTGAATAGCCTTAAACTCTCCTCCAATTCCAGCAAACAAATTATCTGAAGAATATTGAAAGTGCAAGTTCATTATTGGAATAAATGTTCTTACTTGTTGGTTGTAATCCTTAATTTTATCAACTCCAATTGTTGCATTATCTCTTTGAAAAGATAATGCTGAAAGGATATTAAACTTTCCAAATGGTTTGTATTCATATCTTACTTGATAAATGCGTGAAAATGGACGAAAAGGAGCTCCATTATGTATTTCTTTGTTAAAAGGAGATACTTGATGAATAGTCATTGGATTCCAATATTGCCCAATTATCATTTGAGATTTTTTCCAATTTATTTGCAAATAAGCATGTCTAAATCTAAAATAATTAGCTAATCCACCTGCCTGTCCAGTAAAGTCAGCTTCAATAAGTCCTCTAAATTTTGTTCCATTAATTTCTCCAAAGTTAAATTTTGTTCCAATTCGAGTTGTTGATACTGTAAAATAATGGTTATTTATTCCGTTCAAGTCCTCTCCTTTTGAATTATAATTTGGAGCTAAAGGATATAAGGAATACAATCCATCAACAGATGAATATGTCTTTCGAGTGTTGAAATAATACTGCGCATTGAAAAAACCATAGATATCATAGGAAAATCCTGATTTCTCTTGTGCAAAAGAACTAAAGGTAATTATTGTGAGAAGTGAAAATATTATTATTCTATAATTTCTGATCATTTAAATTTTATTTCTTTTTAAGGTTAGCAATTGAAAGTATTACTCCAAGAGCCACACCTAAAAGGGCTGCAAATAATACTTGGAATTCTTTTGGCAGCATAAAAGTGATTGTATGTGCTGGATACCAGAAAAAAGGAATAGTTTTCTTAAATACAAATCCCCATTGAACTTTCCAGTTAAGGTTTTCAATAATTCTTCCAAAAGGTATTGGAGTAAAGAATCCTTTAAACGAACCTTTATTTGATAAAATATGGGTATCTGTAACTTTGTGTACTGTCATAAAAACAGGAGCAAAGAATGTATTCATAAACAATGAAACACAAAAAGCATAAAGCAGTCTCATTCCAAAGGTTTGCTCTGAAAGATTTGCACCATTGATATTTAATCCAAAATAATCAAATAGTCCAAAGGTTCCTCTTGCAAATAATCCCATAGCAATTGTAATCACAACTCCTAATATTCCCCAAACAAAAGCTCTTGGCAAAAGTCCAAATCCTTTTTCATTATAAACTCCTTTTGATATTCTCAATCCAATACTTTCTCCTAATGTTGCCAAAATTGCAAACTTAAAGAAAGCTAAAAGGAAATATCTCCAATCCTTAGCACCACTCCATTGCATAAACCAATCTCTTAGTGGCTCAATTGTAATAAATAAAGCAATCACCCCGATAACTATCAGGGTGATTAATATGTCTTTTAATTTCATTATTTTTTTATAGTATTATTCTTGTTTATTAGTTAATTGACCTTCCAATTCAGCAATTCTTTTGCTTGAACGTTCAATTTGCTTATTTGCTTGTGAATACTTATAAGATATTGCAAAAGTGTTATAAACTATCATTCCGCAAGATGCTACAACAATTGCAAAACAAATCCAATATTTGAATTCTTCCAATTGTGGAGAATATTGCAAAAGAAACATTGCAATTATCAATACTGATGAAACTATGTTCCAAAGAACTTTCTTATTCATATTATTTTTGTTTTTTATTTTTCAATTCTAATACGAGCATCAACAGCAACAACAGCATTTGCAGAACCTAAAAGTGGATTTAAGTCCATTTCTGCAATTTCAGGAGCAGCTTGAACAAGAGCACTTACTCTTGCTATTTGATCAGCATATAATTCTTCATTAACTGGTTCTTGTCCACGAACTCCTTGAATAATTTTATAGCTTCTCAAATTCTTAATCATTTGTTTTGCTTCTCCTATTCCAATTGGTGCAAGATTTGATTGAACATCTTTCAATACTTCAATAAATATTCCTCCAATTCCACAAAGAACTTGATGTCCGAAAAGTTCAGTACGCATTGCTCCAATGTAAACTTCTGTTCCAAAGAGCATTTCAAGAGTTTGAACTGCGTAAGTGTCTTTAATTTTCATTAATCTGTCAAATTCTTTTCTAATTGTTTCTTCATCCTTAACATTCAAAACAACACCTCCAACATCACTCTTATGAACAGGTCCAACAACTTTCATTACCAAAGGATATCCATATTCTCTTGCAAAAGCAATAGCATCTTCAACATTAGGTGATGAAACTTCATGAGAACGTTTTATTCCTGCTGCATCAAGCAATTGATACATTGGTTTTGTGTCTAAATAACCATCTTCTACGCTATCAATAACTTCTCTAATTTTCTTTACATCTATCTCAATTATATCTTTTGCATCTACACTTGGTTTTGGAGTTGATTTGATTTTTGCTAAAGCTGTTCCAAAAACAGTTTCTTCAGGGAAATAGTTATTCCCTTTTGAAACAAAATCATTAACTTCTTCTTTTGCAACAAGAGTTGAAGGCATAATTGGGAATATAGGTTTCTTTGATGTTTTCATCTTTTGATCAATTACTGAGTAAGCGTCAAAGATTTTATCCAAACCTGGAGTTCCAAAGATTATGCACATTGCATCAATATTATCAAAATCATTGTTGCAAGCATCAATAATCTTTCCTAATTGTTCTGGTGTTCCAGTTGCCAAGAAGTCAATTGGATTTCCAACAGATGAACCAGCGAAAAGTTCTGATAAAAGTTTATCTGCTTTTTCTCCTTCAATATGTGGAACTTCCATTTTTCCTCTACTTAAAGCATCAGTTAGCATAACTGCTGGACCTCCAGCGTGAGTTATAATTGCTATATTCTTTCCTTTAAATTCAGGATAAGTAAATATTGCTCCAACAGTAATTAATTCTTCTCTACCATTGCAACGTACAATTCCTGCCTTACGGAAAAGAGCATCAACTGCAACATCTGGAGAAGCTAATGCTCCAGTGTGAGATGAAGCAGCTCTTGAACCTGCTTCTGAACCTCCTGATTTAATTGCTGCAATTCTACAACCTTTATTATATAGAGATGTTGCATGTTTAAGAAGTTTTGCTGGGTTTTTAATATTTTCAGCATACATTAAAATAACTTTTGAAGAAGTTTCTGGGTTGTAAACCTCATCATGATATTCCAAAATATCTTCAATACCCAATTGAGCAGAGTTTCCAACTCCCCAGCAATGATTAAAATGTAATCCCTGTTGCATTCCAATATCCATAATGAAACATCCTGTTGCTCCTGATCCAGTTATAAAATCAACTCCTTTTGAAGAAAATTTTGGAAAAGGTTTAGAGAAAATTGCATGATGATAAGGAGTGAAAATACCTGTACAGTTAGGTCCAATTAAAGAACCATTATTATCTTCAATTATTTTTACAATTCTTTTTTCAAGTTCTTTTCCTTCTTGACTTTCTTCACCAAATCCTGCTGAAATAATAACAAATGCTTTTGTTCCTTTTTCTTGAGCCAACACTCTAACTGTTTCTTCAGTAAATTTTGCTGCAATAGCAATTACTGCCATATCCACTTGAGGAACTTCATTAATTTTATGATAACATTTTACTCCTTGAATTTCGTCTTCTTTTGGATTTACTACACATAAACTACCCTTAAAATCTCCTTCAATAATGTTTCTCAAAACAGCTCCACCTGGTTTTGTTGTGTCATTTGATGCTCCAACAACCACAATACTTCTTGGATTAACCAATTCTTTAGTAACCTTTGTACTCATATCTTAATATCGTTTTTAATTTATTATTATATATCGATTTAACTTGCAAAGGTATAAAATAAATGGGAATAAACTAACTTAAGCAAGCAATTATTGCAAAATTTGGCTCTTCTAAAAATAATACTTAACTTTGCCAATTCATAATTTAACATATTAAATACCTAAACTCAGATATATGAAAAGGATTGATATCAATCAAGCAGTTGACCTTATAAAGGACGGAATGACAATAATGGTAGGTGGTTTTTTGGGAGTTGGTGCTCCTGATGAAATCATTAAAGCCATTGTAAAATCAGGGAAGAAAGACCTTACAATAATTTGCAACGATACTGCATTTCCTGAATGTGGAAGCGGATTGTTTGTCGCAAATCGTTTAGCAAAGAAAGTTATTGCTTCACATATTGGCACAAACCCAGTTGCTGGAGATATGATGTTAAGTGGAGAATTGGAAATTGAACTTGTTCCTCAAGGAACTCTTATTGAACAAATTCGTTGTGGTGGATCTGGATTAGGTGGAGTTTTGACACCAACTGGATTAGGAACAATGGTGGAAAAAGGAAAACAAATTATAAATATTGATGGAAAAGATTTTCTTTTAGAAAAACCACTTAGAGCAGATATAGCTTTAGTTGGAGCAAGTATTGCTGACTCTTATGGTAACTTGGTTTTCAGAGGAACTACTAAAAACTTCAACCCATTAATTGCTATGGCTGCTGATGTTGTTATAGCGCAAGCTACTGAAGAGGTTGAAAAATTAGAACCTCATGAAATTCATACTCCTTATTTATTCATTGATTACTTAGTAAAATAATAAAGCAAATATTTTAAAATATAAAAAACTATGGCTACAAAATCTATAATTAGAGTTAGAATGAGCATGCACGACGCTCATTATGGTGGAAATCTTGTTGATGGAGCAAAGATGTTAAACCTTTTCGGAGATGTTGCAACAGAACTATTAATAATAAACGATGGAGACGAAGGACTATTTTGTGCTTACGATAATGTTGAATTCTTAGCACCTGTTTATGCTGGAGACTTCATTGAAGCAGAAGGAGAAATAACTTCAGTTGGAAATTCATCAAGAAAAATGAAATTTGAAGCAAGAAAAGTTATTGTTCCAAGAACAGATATTTCTGCTTCAGCTGCTGATGTTTTGGAAGAACCTATCGTTGTTTGTAGAGCAACTGGAACTTGCGTTGTACCAAAACAATGTCAAAGAAAAAACAAATAATAAATCAAGAAATTAAACTATGGAAAAGTTAATTATAACAGCAGCAATTTGTGGTGCTGAAGTGTTAAAGGAACACAATCCAGCTGTTCCTTACACTGTTGAAGAGTGCGTTAGAGAAGCAAAATCTGCTTATGATGCAGGAGCTTCAATAATTCACCTTCACGTTAGAGAAGATGATGGAACTCCAACTCAAGACAAGAATCGTTTCAAGGTAATTATGGATGCTATTCATAAAGAATGTCCTGATGTAATTATTCAACCTTCAACTGGTGGAGCCGTTGGAATGACAGATGATGAACGTCTTCAACCAACTGAACTATGCCCAGAAATGGCAACACTTGATTGTGGTACTTGTAATTTTGGTGGAGATGATGTATTCACTAACACTGAAAACACAATAAAATATTTTGGAGACAGAATGATTGAAAGAGGTATTAAGCCAGAACTTGAAGTATTTGATAAAAGTATGATTGAAATGGCTTTAAGACTTCATAAAAAAGGTCATATTGTAAAACCTATGCACTTTGACTTTGTTATGGGAGTAAATGGTGGTATTGGTGGAGATATTAGAGATTTCACTTTCCTTAGAGGTTCAATTCCTGCTGATGCAACTTACACTGTTGCAGGAGTAGGTCGTTTTGAATTCCCTCTTGCTGTTTTAGCCATCATTGATGGAGGACATGTTAGAGTTGGATTTGAAGATAATGTTTATGTATCAAAAGGAGTTTTAGCAAAATCAAATGGAGAACTTGTTGAAAAGGTTGTTCGTTTGGCAAAAGAATTTGGAAGAGAAATTGCTAATCCAAAAGAAGCAAGAGAAATATTAGGTTTAAAACCATTATAATATTTTTTCATAATAATATACTAAGCGAGCAGATGAGAAATCTCCTCGCTTTTTTTATTATCTCCAGAATTACACTAAAAGAAAAAACTAACTCTTGGTTTTAATTTTTTCTTTCTTCGTTTTCATTTTGTGAAATACGGTTTTATTTCTCATATCAACTTTGTCTTGATACAAAGTTGCAAAAATCAAGACTCCTCACAAAAAACTAAAAATTGAAGCTTTTCACTAAAAGTTTATAAACTCGCTGCGCTCAGGCAAAATAAACTTTCTTAACGTTCAATGCACAAATTTTCTTTACGCTTTTTGTAAAATATCGGTTTCCCTTTGGGAAATGGGTTATGGTTATTTATGTTGGTGGTGTTTTGGGGTTTGGTTTGTTTTTTTGTTACATTTTAAAATCTAATCAGAAAGATTACTACCCCAAATATTATAATGATCACTTAAAATCATAATTTTGTATGGAAACACCTCTCCAATTGAAATTTTCTCCTTATAACTAAGTTCATCATATCTTTTCCCTAATTTCTTTAATGCAAAATTATTCCTTTCTGTATCAAAAACATTAATCATTTTCTCTAAACAATCAAATAATATTTTCCATTCCTTAATGGATATTTTTTTGTTATTATTAGCATTCAAAACCAAATTAACACCTCCTCCAAAAGTTTCAACTTCACCAAAATCTTCACTTTTTTCAGTTCTTTTTAACATTCTATAATATTCAAGTTCTGGCATAAATGTATATTGATATGCTAAATTTCCTATTTCTGACAATTCTACTCTTTTCTTATTTGCATAAAGAGTATTTTCATTTTCAATATAAATATCAAACATTAACCTTTCATTAATATCCGCATAATGATTACTCTCATCATAAAAACCAAAACTTACAATCGTGTCTCCTTCTCCTATATTTATAAATAAATATGTTTCAATTGCATATTGATTATCCTCTTTAATTGAATCATTCAATAATTTACATATTTTGGCGAATGTTGAATCATTATCCTTGTTCCAATAGGCTTCCATAAGTAAATCGGTTGTATTTAAATTTGTATAGTCAACAACATTCTTTTTTTCACAACCATTAAATATCATCAAGAATGTTATTATTAATAATGATAATACAATGCCTCTTTTTAGTTTATTTACTTCCATTTCTTTATGAATGACAAGGGATAAATATCTTTTTTTCAACCACAAAGTTAGAAATAATATTTTGAATAAAACTAATTTACAAGTAACAAATTACCACTTACAATTAACAACTTCCAGCCGAAACCTGACGACATTTTACAAATAAGCGTAAAGAAAATTGAAACATTGAACGTTAAAAAAGTTTATTCTGTTTGAGCCGCAGGCGAGTTTATAAACTTTTAGTTCAGAGCTTCAATTTTTAGTTTATTTGTGAACAGTCTTGGTTTTTTGTTACTTTTGTATCAAGACAAAAGTAAGGTAAGAGAAAAGAAGTAAGAAAGTAAAAAAACATTATCTTTGCAGAAAATAAAAAGGAAATGCAGGTTAATCTCTTAGATACAAAAATTGAATTTCTAAAAGGAGTTGGTGAGAAGAAAGCAAAAGTTCTTAACAAAGAACTTGGCATAACAACTTACCGTGACCTCATATCCTATTATCCTTATCGCTATGTTGATAAAAGTAATTTTGTTCAAATAAAGGATATTCAATCAGAAGAAGTTTTCATTCAAATTAGAGGAAAAGTCATTGGAATGGAAATTATTGGAATTGGTGCAAAAGCAAGACTTTCTATTAATTTTGCTGACCAAACTGGAAAGGTTGAATTGGTATTCTTTAAAGGAATAAAATGGATTAAAGAAAGCATTAAGCAAGGAAAAGAATATGTGATTTTCGGAAAGCCTTCACTTTTTAAAGGAAACTATAATTTTGCTCACCCCGACATTGAACCGTTGGAAACATACCTTGCCTCACAAGAAAACCTGACTCAAAAGTTCTCCCCTCTCTACAATACTTCCGAAAAAATGAAAAATGCCTTCTTAAACTCTAAGGCTATTTCCAACCTGATGCGAACTTTAATTGGACAAGTTAAAGGATATATCCCAGAAAGTTTACCAAAGTATATTATTGATAAGTATCATTTAATCTCACTTGAAGAAGCTTTAATTCAAATACACTTCCCTTCATCAACTGAATTACTTTCAAAAGCAAAAGCAAGACTGAAATTTGAAGAGCTATTCTTTATGCAACTTGAACATCAACTTCTCAAAACCAATAGAGTTGAAAAGTCACAAGGATTTGTTTTTTCAACGGTTGGCAATGCTTTTAATGATTTCTTCAATAACTATTTACCTTTCCCATTAACAAATGCTCAAAAAAGAGTTATTAAGGAAATACGCAATGATTTAAGAACAGGACATCAAATGAATCGCCTTTTGCAAGGAGATGTAGGAAGTGGAAAAACACTGGTTGCTCTTTTAAGCATGCTAATTGCAATAGATAATGGTTTTCAGGCAACCATTATGGCACCAACCGAAATATTGGCTCAGCAGCATTATGTTTCAATAAAGAAATTTTTGGGAGATATGCCTCTTGAAGTTGCTCTTTTAACTGGAAGCACAACACAAAAAGAAAGAAATGTTATTCTCCCTGAATTGGAAGAAGGAAAAATTGATATAATTATTGGCACACATGCTTTAATTGAAGACAAGGTTAAGTTTTCCAATTTAGGGTTATGTGTTATTGATGAGCAACATCGTTTTGGAGTTGAACAAAGAGCCAAGATGTGGACAAAAAATCATACAGCTCCACATATTTTGGTAATGACAGCTACTCCTATTCCTCGAACTCTTGCAATGACAGTGTATGGAGACTTGGATGTTTCAGTGATTGATGAGTTACCTCCAGGAAGAAAGCCAGTTCAAACAGCTCATTTCTACGACAAAGACCGTCTTAGAATTTTTGCATTTATGCGAAAAGAGATTGAAGCAGGAAGACAAATTTATGTTGTTTACCCATTAATCAAAGAGTCCGAAAAATTAGATCTTAAAGATCTGATGGATGGCTACGAAAGCATAGTTAGAGAATTTCCATTACCAGAATTTCAAATAAGCATTGTTCATGGCAAAATGAAAGCTCAGGATAAGGAATATGAGATGGATAGATTTAAAAAAGGCATAACTCATATTATGGTTTCAACAACAGTAATTGAAGTTGGAGTTGATGTTCCCAATGCTTCTGTAATGATAATTGAAAATGCAGAACGCTTCGGACTTTCTCAATTGCATCAATTGCGTGGCAGAGTTGGTAGAGGAGCAGAAAAGTCTTATTGCATTTTAATGAGTAGCTACAAACTATCTTCCGAAGCAAAGGAAAGACTTGGAGCAATGGTTGAAACAAATGATGGATTTGAAATTTCAGAAATTGACCTTCGCCTTCGAGGTCCAGGCGATATTGCTGGAACAAAGCAAAGTGGTTTATTAGATTTAAAGATAGCTAATATTGTTAAAGATGAGCCTATTTTAAAAGCTGCAAGAAACACAGCAATTGAAATAGCGCAACAAGACCCAATGCTTATTACTCCACAAAATCAAAAACTAAAAGAATACTTCCAAAGAACCAAACCCCAAATTGATTTCTCTCAGATTTCGTAAAGTTTTATTGTTTGTAAAACACAAAAATCAAAATAAACTTTTATTTTAGAAATTAACCTATACTTTATTTTACAAAACCACTACCAATATAAGTTTTTGATTTTTCCTTACAGTAATTAGCTATCTTCCAATCAGGAATCTTTTCAATTTCTTGTTTTGTCTGTTTATCAATAATGAAATTTTTCCATTCTTTCTTCATTTTATCTGCTCTAGGAGGTGAAGAATGTTCCCAAATGTTAATACTCAGTTTTAAAAAGTATAGCGAATCTAATTTATTTTTCGTATCCTTAAGTATGCTATAAATCCAAGATGCAGCATAGCCTAAATTTAACTTCGAATTATTATTATCTTCGTTACATAATATGGAAAACGATATATAATAACAAGTCAATGCATTTACTTTATCATTAAGAAGTTCTAAACACTTACCAATATTTCCATAGAAATGACCTCCTAAATCTACATTCACATTATTAATTATATTTTCTAAATTTTCCCCTTTAAGAAAATACAATAATGCTTCTTTTATATTTTTATCTATTTTAGAGTCCCTTCTTGCTAATGCTAAATTGTGTCTAAGTGAATAATTATCAGAAATACCTGAATTATTAATCAAAAAAAGACCATACTCTCCAATTTCAATAGCCTCATTGAATTTTTCTTGATACCAATATAAATAACATTTTCCACTGCAATAAGATAAGTATTTTGAACTTTTCCCATTAATTAATTTAGAATATTTTTCTAATAATAATTCACAATCGTTGAAATTACCATATTGTGTCATAACTTGTGTAAGTGTATCAAATTGAGTTTCAAAATATGGATACTCATTACCAATTGCTAATTTCCAATCAACAGAATTAAATAATCTCTCTGAAACCCTTAAATATTCTTCAGAAAATCCTGCTGATATAATTGATGCTGATACTTCTTCTAAAGCTACTAAAGCAGATTTAAAATCCCCTTTGTTTATCTGTAATTCTATTTTGGATGTCCAATTTTGAAAATCAGATAAACTCATATTAGAACTAAGTTGCGGTTTCAATATATAAATAAACCTATCATAATATTGGACTAGTAACGTGATGAATTTTGCTCTTTCAGTTTTTGGAAATTTCAAAGATATAAATTCTTTTACTAGAGGATGTAATTCAATTTGATCTTCACTTATATCAGATGATTTTAGTTCAATTAAGTTCAAATTCTTCAAAACTTTAAATGCTTTATCAAGTTGATTAACATTAAGTTCAGATTCCATTATTTTCTTTAAATTAGAGAGTGTTTCTGGCTTTACAGTTTCTGCAATTCCCCTAAGTAATGTTTGTTGCTTATTATTGAGAGAGTACCATACTTCATTTAAAATTTTTTCCGAAAGTATTGAAGAAAATCCTTCTTCATTGAAATCAGTTTTATCTTCAATACTTTGAATAAATTTGTTCACTGTTTCAAAACCTCTTAATGCTTGAGCTGCTATAAGATTTAACCATAAAGGATGTCCTTTTGTGAGTGTATATGCTTTTTTGCTTAATTCTTTTAATTGTTCTTTACAGATATTTATATTGTATAATGAAAAAATTTCTTCAGTTTCTTTTTCTGACAAACCTGAAAGAGTAAGTTGATAAAAGTTTGAACTAGCTTCTCGAATAAATGGTCTACATGTAAAGATAAATTTAGAGTTATGATTTATTTCTAATGCTTGTTCAAAAAAATACTTCATTCCTCCACTTGGTGTAAAAGTTTCCAAATCTATATAACTGTCAATATTGTCAAAAACAAATATTATTTTTTTATCAGATAAACACTTAAAAAACAAATCAACTAATTCATTGTTTCTTACACATTCTAATTGATTTGCTGTAACTTGATTATTAGAAATTCTTTTAATTATAGAAATTAGTTTTGTCTGAAATCTATTTGTTTCCTCTTTGAAATCCCTCCAATCAGCATATTCAAACAGTTTGGCATCAAAACAATTCTTTACATAATATGCTGCGAGTGCTGATTTACCTTGACCTCCAATACCTGTAATAAAAATCACTTTAAATATATCAACAGAGATATTTTCTATTTCTTTTCTTCTTCCAACCCAAAACTTGTTGTTTGGTGGCAAATCATATTCAAGAGATTCAGTCAAATCAATAATATTATTATGATGATGATTATCATTTAGTTTTGCCACTAATGTTTCTTCTTTATTTTCTTGATTATTTTTCTCTTTAGATAATTCTGATAAAAAAGATTCTATTTCAGAGTAAGTATTGATTTTTATTGGAGTAATTCTATTTGGCCATTTATTTTCTTTTTCAGTAGTAATTATAAAATGTTCAGGGGTGAAACCACCATAAATTTTAGTTACAAAATCAAAAACAAAATTGATGTATGGGTCATTTAGACTAAAACCAAGAAAAAGTATTGATTTATCTGATATTATTTTTTTTAATTCAAAAATTGATGATTGCTCATTTTTAATATATAATTCTTCATATTGAGAAGAGAATAATATACATTTATCTGGTTCTTGAATATCTCCATGAATTTTAAAAATATATTTTTCATAGTTTGATAGTTTAGAAACTTTAAATGAATTATTATATACAACTTTTTCAAAATCTTTATAAATGGACTCTAAAATATAATCATAATTTGTAGTGATTATCTTTGTTGAAATTTCTCCTATATAATTAAATAATCGACTTGGCTTAACATCATCAAAGCCTCTAATTATTTTATCTATCGCTTCAATAACAAATTCCTTGTGAATTTCAATTTTATTGAGTACTTCTAAAGGAGTCATTATTTCATCCTTTAATGCGTCCTTGTACTTATCTTTTTTAGGTTCTTTATCTCCTAAATCATCGAGTATGCCATTAATTAAATCAATCCAACTTGGAAGACCTGCATTCATTGACAATCCTGCACCTGCAAAGATTACAAGTTGATTTTTATTCATTTTCTCAATAAGTGATTTTGGAATTTCCATATTATATCGTAATTTTATTAGTCTTCAATTATATTTATTTACTATTTATCACAATTTCTCAACTGAAAATGTAATTATTTTATATAAATACTTCTTTCTCAAATTTTATTAATCTCTACAAGTTCTTATCCAAAAACTCTATAAATCTTTCATCGAAAAGTTTGAAATCTTTTATTGGACCATTTTGCCCTCCATGCTCTGCTCCTTCAACTATCCATAACTCTTTCTTTGAAGGTAGTAATGAATATATTTTCTTGCTCATCCAAACGGGTGTACGATTATCTTTTTCTCCAACTATTAGAAATGTTGATTTGTTATAGTTTGGTGCTAAGTTTACTGGCAATAATTCTTTAGGATAGTTATCAGGGACTATTAAATTACGATCTTTATGGGTTTGTAATTGTTTTAAAAGAGGAAGCACATCATCAAAAGAAGTAATTAAGCCAATACCTACAAAGGCTTTAATATTATCATACTTACTTGATGCTGCCATAGAAAGATATGCTCCTGTTGACCATCCAAAAACAGCAATTCTATTAGTATCTACCTCTTCATTTTGTTTTAATACTTCTTTTATTACTGCATCATAATCAAGCAAGAACTCCGAATAAACTAAATAATCATTATTTATCTCCCACTCACTGCTTTCTCCAAAACCACGCCAATCAAAAGTTACTACATTATATCCTTTTGAAGTAAAATTTAGTGCAAAATGCACTTGCTGGTAAGACATATTTCCTGCATCACCATTAGCAATAATTATTGTTGGGCGAGGTTCTTTATCAATTGTTTTATAAGGTTTCTTGACAGGATTATTCCAAGCTTCATTTATTTCTTTTTCTGAAAGAGCAGGTTGAGCAGGATAAAACCATGTTTTAATCTTCAATCCGTCAGAAGTTGTTACATTTAAATCTCTATAAATTAAACCAAGATTCTCTGGACGCATCACATAAACACTATCAGGTTTTATTGCAAATGACTGAAAGCCTATACAACTTATAAAGGCACAAAAAACAATTATCTTAAATACACGTTTCATATTATTATTTTTTAGAAAACACTTAATCCTCTTATTTATAATTACACTCAGCAAAGTTAATCAATTATGAAAATACAATGCTTTATTATATTTTACTTACTCAATTATCTTTTAAGTTATCAATTGCAGTATTTATTATAAAATCTATTTGATATCTATATTGACTATACTTTGTCTTCAAGATTGGATTTGTTTCAAAGAATATTTTTCTGCAATTCTCTTTATTTAGGATAGGTTTCTGAGAATCTTCATAAATAGTCATTGCTGAATAATCTTCCTTTTCATATGGATTTACAGCTCCATAATATCTATTGTTTATAAATCCCCAAGTTAAATAATTAAGCCATTCTTTGTTGTCCCCTATTTTATTAAGAACAATCACAGGGTATTTAACAAAAATTCTTTCAAGTGCGAAAGAACGTTCTTCTTCAGAAGAGCCATTTATTAAACTTAAATATTTAAAATAATAATCAACTCCTAACATGCTATCAGCCATTAAACATATATCTGAAAATACTCTTGTAAGGCTATGAGAAACATAAGATGTCCCTTTTGAAACGCTATCTATATAATCTGTATATTTAATATAATATAGGTTCTTTGTTATTCCCCAACTCATTTCCAAATCGGTTGAGTTTATTTCTGATTTATCTTTTATTATTAATAGAAGTTTAAAATCTCTTTTGCATGAATCACATTGTTGAGCAAATGTGTTAACAGCAAAAAAGCAAATCAAAATTAATATCAAAGTTTTGTTTTTCATCATCATCCTTTAATTAAAGAAAATAACTTCCATTAAATAGAATGCAATATTATGAAAAAATTTCTTAACTCCTATCCTATTTTCAAATATATCTTTTAACAATCAAATTACACAAGAAATAGAGCTGATTTATCAAGACTTTAATCTCACTAAATCAAGTATTAAAATATTTTTATAAGGACTTGATGTAAAAACAATGCCATTGTTTACTCAAAACAATGCGGTTGTTTTACTAAAACAATGCCATTGTTTGCCTAAAACAATGCGGTTGTTTTGACAAAACAATGCCATTGTTTGCCTAAAACAATGCGGTTGTTTTGACAAAACAATGGCATTGTTTTGAGATTGAAATGAAGTTTAATTAGTTTGAAAGCCTGTTTATTTAGTTTAAGATTTTGTTTTTGTAGTTATTTACTTGATTTTACCTTTCTTTTATCCCTTATTATTGTTTGCAGAATTGAAATTAATACTAAATACTATTTACACTCTTTGGGTTTAATACTATTTTTGGTTTACACATTAAAAACTAACATTAAGCTCTCCTTCTAAAATAAAATCAATATCTTTGCTGGAAAATATTAATAAATCAAAAAAAGATATGAATATTCAATTTAGCTTAGTAGATATTATTATTAGCATAGTTGTACTTGCTTTATATTTTGTAATCTACTATTTCCCTTACAATAAGTATTACAAAAAACTACAAAATCCAGTTCAAGCCATTAAACAAAACATTAAGATAAGCAGGTTTTTACTTATATTTATTTTGTCGTATATTGTTATCTATTATTCAATCTGCATTTATGGTTATTTTGATTACGAAAAAGAAATGGGAACTCCATATACAATTAAATTCTTCCCTCTTACATTCCTTTTCTTTGTATTTACATCAAGAAAATCAAACAAGAAAGCACTTAAAGACTTAGAAAAAGAGAATTAGAAACATTATATGGTTTTTTGATTTAAAATTATCATTAAATACTTCTTTTAAAATAAAATATATATCTTTGCTGGAAAATAATAATTAATCAATAAAAACCATGAACTTAAAGAAAAACTATCGTTATTTATTGGTCATATCTCTTTGCCTAATAGCTTTGGGAGTTTTACTTAGAACACTTTTTGACAAAGAACAAGATGTATTTAATGATCCTATTTATAAGTTCCTTTTCAACTTACCTCTGGGATTAGTTCTCTTTCTTACAGTGATTTTTGCACCAATTACAGAAGAAATTGCTTTCCGTTCATGGGCATGTAAAAGAAAAGCATGGATTTGGATTAGTTTTGCAGTTTCTACTGTATATGTTTTAATAATCAATGTTTATGGAGGAATTATATACTCAGTACTATTCTTATTAATAATCTTTTTCCTGAAAGACAAACCCAAACTCAGGTTATACTCTTTTCTTATTCTAAGTTCAATAACCTTTGCATCTTTGCATTATGGCAACCTTCAACCTATGAGTTTCTTCCTCTCATTCCCTCAATATGTTGGGATTGGTTTGTTTTGCTCCTATCTTACACTAAGATTTAATCTTCTCACCTCCATAATTGCACATGCTTTAAATAATTTTGTTGCTATTGCTACTCTGGGATTATTTTTTAATTCCGATAAACCAATTAATTTTGAAGGAAAAACTTATAAAGCCACTTTTACTAATACAACTATGGAATGGGGCAATAATTCCGTTAAAACAAATACACTTGGAAGAGAAACAATTAGTTTTAAAAACACAACACTTGGTTCTATTGCTGAAAGACTAATTGGAGCTTATGACACTAAAACATATTGGATTAAGCAAAATGAAATTTTAAGTTTCAGAAACTATGATTTGCTTGTAAAACAAAAAGACACAAATAGTTTTATTGATTATAAATCGGTTATTGACGATTTGTGTAAATATACAGACTTAAAGATTGATACTATAAAAGAGAAACGTGAGGTTTATGTTCTTAATGTAAAAGATTGGGATAAGATAATTGATAAGGGTGAGGATTGGGAAAGCAAAGATCCACTTTTTAAAACATCTGTATTTGCTTTATGTAGTGAGCTTTCAAGAGGCACAATAGCATCAAGAGAAGAAACTCCAACAATAATACCTCAAAAAGGAGTTTCAAATAATATTGTTTGGGTAGATTTTAACCGTCTTTACAAACAAAAAACCTTTGAAGAAAAGAAAAACATGCTTTACTCCTCTCATGGCATCACCCTGACAAAGAAAGATACTCTTGTTAATGTTATTCGAATTAGGGAGAAATAGAATTTCCCTCAATTTATAAAGCTGATTTATAAGGAATACATGTCAGAAATCCTTATCTAAATCTTATCAAACGAAGTTTAATTTTAGTATAATGCCATTATATTCTCGGTATAATGCCATTATATTGATGGTTTAATGGCATTATATGGGAAGTATAATGGCATTATACTTATCATTTAATGGCATTATATCAGTTTTATATCAAGCAAAAATTTTTCTAAACGGCATTTCGTTAGTTTAAATCTTTGATTTTCTGGTTAAAGGTCTTTATTATTTATCAGAAATAAGCAAGAGATTGAGTTTAATGAAGCTTTTAACAATTTTTCTACTTAAAAATAATTGATTAAAGAAATCTTTTGTATCTTTGCAGCGTATTTGAAACCTGAGTGATAAGACTTTCATTTATGGAACTCTTTCGCAAAGCGAGTAAAATCAATCTATTAAACAAAAATATTTATTAATCTAATCCAAAAGCAGGACTAATGGAAAAGAGAATTGGAACAATCTCAATTGTTATTTATGATAAAGCGGTAGCTTCTACTGTCAATAGTTTATTGTCAGAGTATTCTGATTCCATTTTGGCTCGTCAGGGCTTACCTCTTTTAGATAAAGGTTTGCACATAATCACCTTAGTTATTGAATCAACAAGCAACGAAATCAATGCTCTAACAGGAAAGTTGGGTAGATTGGAAAACGTTGAAGTGAAATCTATTTTGGCTAAGGGAAATAACAGATAAAAAAATTAATAAACAAAGATATGAATATAGCAGAAAGACACAAGAACTTTATTGATAGAGATAAACTTTATTCAATAATTGAAGGAGAAGCACCAACAGATAGCCAAGTTGATGAAATATTAAACCAAGCCCTTAAACTTAAAGGAATTGGATTGGGAGATGTTGGAGCATTACTTAGAGTGGAAGACAAAGCACAAATCCATAAGATTATGGAAACTGCTAAAATCATTAAAGAAGATATTTATGGCAAGCGATTAGTTTTGTTTGCTCCTTTATATACTGGAAATGTATGTGTAAACAATTGCACCTATTGTTCTTTCCGAAAAGATAATCATCAAATTAAGAGAAAGATTTTAACAATGGATGAAATTGCACAGGAAACTTCTGCCCTATTGAAACAAGGACATAAAAGAGTGCTTTTGATTTGTGGAGAAAACAATTATAATGGTACTGATTATATGATTGAAGCTCTTAGAACAACTTATGGAGTTAGAGAAAGAGATGGAAAAGATTATGTAAGAAGAATTAATGTTGAACTTGCTCCAATGGAAGTTAACGACTTTGCAAGACTTAAAGCTGAAAAGATTGGTACTTATGTTTGTTTCCAGGAAACCTACGATGAAGTAATGTATGAACAATTCCATCCAAAAGGAACACCAAAGGCTGATTATCTTTATCGTTTAACTGTTATGGATAGAGCAATGGAAGGCGGTGTTGATGATGTTGGGATTGGTGCTTTATTGGGATTGATAGATTACAGATTTGAAGTGTTGGCAATGATTGAACATGCCAACCATCTTGAAAGAGCTTATGGATGTGGACCTCACACTGTTTCTGTTCCAAGAATGGAACCAGCTGTTGGAGCTCCTACTGCCGAAAACATTCCTTCACCAGTAAGTGATGATGATTTCAAAAAGCTTGTTGCCATTATTCGTATCGCACTTCCTTACACTGGTATTATTCTTTCAACAAGAGAAAACGACCAAATGAGAAATGAATTAATTAAATATGGAGTCAGCCAAGTTTCAGCTGCTTCTAAAACCAATCCTGGCTCTTATGCACATGATGAAGAAGGAACTGGAACTCAATTCTCAACTGGTGACCACAGAACATTGGATGAAGTAATTTCTTCATTGGCAGATGCTGGTTATATTCCTTCATTCTGCACAGGTTGTTATCGTAAAGGTAGAGTTGGACACGACTTTATGGATTTAGCCAAACCAGGTTTGATAAAAGAATTCTGCTTGCCAAATGCTATGTTTACCTTCCAGGAATATCTTGAAGACTTCGCATCAGAAGAAACCAAGAGAAAAGGATTGGCATTAATCGAAAAAATGAAGAATGAAGTTCCAAAACCACAACTTCAAAAGAAGATTGAAGAAAATCTTCAAAGCATTCACAACGGTCAAAGAGACCTGTATTTTTAAAAAAAATAGATTTGTAACGATATACCTTCAAAAAATTAACTTTCCTCCTAAAAGTTGATTTAAACTCCAAGAGAACTCCTTATCTCTTGGAGTTTTTTTGTTAAGAAAAAATATTTTAAGTGTTTTTACGTTTTTAAGTAGATGACATTAAAAAACATACTTAACGCATTTCTTAAAAGCAATAAGATTTCCGGTCTTATTTTGATTCTTTGTACAATCTTTTCTTTAATCCTTTCCAATTCTCAATTAGGAGAAGATTACATTGACTTTTGGAACTCCAACCTGATGGGCAAAAGCTTGGGGTTTTGGATAAATGATGTTTTGATGACTTTCTTTTTCCTTTTAATTGGATTGGAACTTGAAAGAGAATTATACACTGGTGAACTGTCAAAAATAAAAGATGCAATACTCCCACTTTTTGCGGCAATTGGTGGAATGTTGGTTCCAGCTATTATTTATATTGGCTTTAATGGCGGTAATGAATATTCATCAGGATTTGGAATACCAATGGCTACTGATATTGCTTTCGCTATTGGTGTTTTGGCTCTTTTGGGTAAAAGAGTTCCAACTTCATTAAAGGTTTTTCTTTTAGCATTAGCAATTTTTGATGATTTGGGTGCAATTTTAATCATAGCTTTCTTCTATTCTAAGGAAATAGTCCTTTCAAATCTTTTAATTGCATTAGGAATATTTGCAGTATTGATTTTTCTTAACTACAAGAAAGTTCATAAGCTTTACCCTTATTTGATTGGTGGAGCAATTATGTGGTATTTTATTTACAATTCTGGTATTCACCCAACAATAACAGGAGTTCTTGTAGCATTTGCAATACCTTTCAGAAAATCAAAAGAAGTATCCTGTTCACGTCGCTTAGAACTATTTCTTCATAATCCAGTATCATTCTTTGTAATTCCACTATTTGCTCTTGCCAATACTGCCATAAGGATTGAAGGCGATTTTTCAAGTACAATTCTTCAACCATACAGTATTGGGATAATTCTTGGACTTTTTTTAGGAAAACCATTTGGCATTTGGTTAATGAGTCTGATTGGAGTCAAACTCAAACTCTGCACTCTACCAATTGGATTAAAATTCAAACATATTTTCTCAGTAGGAATTATTGCTGGTATTGGATTTACAATGTCAATATTCATCACCCTTTTAGCATTTAATGACATTACAATACAAAACAACGCCAAATTCTCAATCCTGATAGCATCTCTATTAGCTGCAATTACAGGATTAATCACACTTAAACTAACCTTAAAAGCAAAAACCAGCTAAAAAAGAAAAAAACCTTAGTTTATATAAAAATATACTTGATATAAATAAAAATATACTTGACTTAAATCAATTTATACTTGACTTAATTTAAAATATACTTGAATAAAAACACAATCAAATCCACAGAATAAAAACAAACTACCACCCGACCTTTTACAAATAAACGTTAAGAAAATTGAAGTTTTGAACGTTAAGAAAGTTTATATGTTTGAGCACAGCGAGTTTATAAACTTTTAGAGAAAAGCTTCAATTTTTAGTTTATTTGTGAACAGTCTTGATTTTTTGTTTCTTTTGTATCAAGACAAAAGAAAGTAAGAGAAAGAAGTTTCTTTTGTATCAAGAAACCCGAAGACCAAAGGTAGAGAGCCATGAAGTGAAAAGTAAGTAAGATTAAAGAAAAATCAATAGATATTAATTATTTTTCAAAATGAGTACATGTAATTTGTATTAATGCAGATAAGGGATATATTAAATAAAGGATTAGTTTTCCCCAATTAATAATTGCATAAATTGAAAAATTGTGTTATATTTGTTATTCAATCTACGTTGAAAACATTGAATTATGAATAGTTTAGAACAACTCCAAAAAAAGTACAAAGAACTTGAATTGGAAATAAACAGATTAAAGGATATTAATAGAACCTTAAATCAAACTTTTGTTAATTCACAAGTTGCATTAGAGATTTTTGATTCTTCTGGAAAATTAATTGATTGTAATCCTGCCTGTCTTGAAATATTTGGAATTAAAGATATCAGCCAAATTAAAGACTATAATCTTTTTACAGACTATCGTATTGAAACTCAAAAACTGGAAAAGATAAAAAAAGGCGAAGTTGTTAGATATGAATTAATCTTTGATTTCGATAAAATAAATCAATATAATATATATAAAACTAAAAAAACAGGAGTATATATTTTTGACTGTTCAATCATTCCTATTTCTAAAAAAAATGGTTACTTGGTTTTTCTAATAGATATTACCAAACCAAAAGAAATAGAAAGAAATCTACACATAACAAACAGTATTTATAAAGAAAAAGAAGAAATTCTTAGAAGTATTATTGAAAGTACAAATGACTTAATTTGGACAGTAGATCCGATAGAGTTCAAAATTCAAAGTTTTAATTCCGCAGTATATAACTATTTCCTAAAAGAAATAAATGTTACAGTTCAAATTGGTGATACAGCAGATAAGTTCACTCCTAAACATAAAAAATGGACAGGATATTATAAAAAAACTATTGAACAGGGGCATATTGAATTTGTTTATAAAATGACAAAAGGGGATTATACAATGTTTTATTCGTTAAATGCAATGTATAAAGATGGAGAATTATTTGGAATATCTGTTTTTGGAAAGGATATAACAGAGCAAACAGAATTAAAAAAAGAAATTTTCGAGAAAAACAAGCTACTTAGAGAAAAGAACAAGATATTAATAAAAAACGAAAAATTATTTAGAAGATTAGTTGAAAGTTCCATAATTGGAATAATGATTTTTGATTCGCAAAACATATTATTTGTTAATAAAAACTTGTGTAAAATTGCTGGTTTTTCAAAAAAAGAATTTGAGAATAAATTGCCTCATGATTTTGTTCATCCAGATGACAGAGAACACTTTATAAGCGAATTAGAAATAAGAAAAAGAGGAGAAAATTTTAACGATGATATATATTTAAGAGGAATAAGTAAAAGAGGAAATATAATAGACATGCTTGTTCTTTGCTCCACAATAATTATAGATGACCAAATTATATATATTGCAAATATAATTGATATTTCCAAGAGGAAACAAGAAACAATGGAGTTATTTATTGCAAAAGAAAAAGCTGAGGCAAGCGATAAACTTATTGTATCTTTCCTTCGCAATATATCTCATGAAATAAAAACACCTTTAAACGCTATAAATGGATTTTCACAACTTATAGTCGATTCAGTTAAAGGGAATGAAGACTTGGAAGAATATTCTAATTTAATTACCGAAAACAGCAAACAATTAATTGAAATTGTTAATGATGTGATTGATGTATCAAATATATATTCAGATGATTTTTCATTAGATTTCAATGAATTCAACTGCTCTGAAATAATTTATGAGATAAAATCCTTATACCAAAAATTAGCGAACGAAAAAGGACTTATATTAACTTCAAGAACCGACATTTCATCAGAAGATTTAATAATTAATTCCGATAAGCAAAAAATTAAAAAGATATTATCTCATCTTATTTCCAATTCAATAAAATTTACTAAAACAGGAGAAATTAATCTTTACACAACAATAAAAGATAAAAAACTAATAATAACTGTATCTGACACTGGAATTGGAATATCAGAAGAAAATTTAAAAATAATTTTTGAACCATTCAGACAAATTGATTCTGGTGTAAATAGAATGCAAGGAGGAAATGGTGTAGGTTTATTTATAGTTAAATCAATAATTGATTTACTAAAAGGCAGTTTTGATATTAAAACAAAATTAGGAGAAGGAACTACAATAACTATAACAATTCCAATAGGAAAATAAGCTAATAGTTTAAGGTCCTTAAAGTCTTTAAAGTCATTAAGGGCTTTAAATCAAACCTTTTCAGCACTTTTTCTATGACTAATAACCATTAAACCCATAAAAGTCAAAAATCCATTAAGCAACAAGAGCTCAAAATCGAAACTGTAATTAAACCATTTTAGAGAGTTTGCACTTAGTGTAAAACAAATTACTGGTGCTAAAAGACATATTATTGGAACAAATTTATCTTTAACCTCTCTTTTTGTTAGTAGTCCAAAAGCAAACAAACCAAGAAGTGGTCCGTAGGTTATGGAAGCTATTTGATAAAGAGTATCAATTAGGTGTTGGTCTTGATGACGATAATAGAATATAATAACACCAACAAAAAGCAAAGCAAAACAAGCATGAACAATATGTCTTACTCTGGTTTTCTTCTTTTCGGTATAATCTTTTCTATGTTCAAGATTTAAGAAATCAATTGAGAATGCTGTTGTAAGAGAAGTTAAAGCACCATCGGCAGATGGGAAAAGAGCTGAAATAAGACCAATAATAAAAACTACTGCTGCAAGTGGAGTTAAGTGATTTATAGCTATGGTTGGGAAAAGAGAATCTCCTTTAACATTAATTCCCATTTGAGAAGAATACATATAGAGTGCTGCTCCAAGCATAAGGAATAGGAAGTTTACAAAGAAAAGAGTTATGCTAAAAGTAATCATATTCTTTTGAGCAGACTTAATGTTTTTACAACTCAAATTCTTTTGCATCATTTCCTGATCTAAACCAGTCATGGAAATACAAATAAACATACCTCCAAGTATTTGTTTCCACCATGTTAAACGTGAAGAAGAATCAGTAACAAATATTGTTGTGTAATCGCTCTTATAAATTGTGGAAAACATATCTCCTACCGACATATTCATAGCCTGAGCAACCATAACAAAACACATAACCAATGCTGTTAACATAAAGGTTGTTTGCAAAGTATCAGTCCAAATTATGGTTTTAATTCCTCCCCTGAATGTAAAGAGAAGAATTAAGCTTAGGAATAAAACTACTGTTAGCTCAAAAGGCACTCCCCAAGAATCGAAAACAAAGTTTTGCAAAACAATTATTACAATAAACATTCTTAGTGATGCACCCAAAGTTCTGGAAAGAAGAAAATAGAAAGAACCTGTTTTGTGAGAAAAACGACCGAAACGAGTTTCTAAGTACTTGTATATGGATGTTAAATTAAGCTTATAGTAGGTAGGCATAAGAATAAAAGCAATAACCAAATAGCCCAGAAAGAAACCAAACACAGTAAGCATATAAGTAAAAGAACGCTCATTAACCCATCCAGGAACACTCATAAAGGTTACTCCTGAAAGAGAAGCACCAATCATTCCATAAGCCACCACAAACCATGGAGAGCGTTTATTGCCAGAGAAAAATGATTGATTATTAGCCTTACGAGCAGTAAGATAAGTTATTAAGAAAAGTAATAGAGTATATAATATGAATGCCCAGAAAATAATTTGTTCCATAAGTTAGAAAGAATTTTGTATTTTTGTAAATTGCTTTATCTATTTTATTTGAGATACAAAAGTAACTATAATTTTTCAAACTTGATTAATAATTTTATATGGAATACCCTTCAACCTTGGTTGAGAATGCAGTAAATGAACTTTCACGCCTTCCTGGTGTAGGAAAACGTTCAGCACTTCGTTTTGCTCTATATCTACTAAAACAACCCAATCAAACAACAGAAAACCTGTGCAATTCACTTAGCAAAATGAAAGCAGAGATTAAGTATTGCAAGATATGCCATTCTTTATCTGACACTGAAATATGTTCAATTTGTTCACATCCAAAAAGAAATCACAATCAAATATGTGTTGTGGAGAACATAAGAGATATCCTTGCCATTGAAAACACAAATCAATACAGAGGAGTTTATCATGTTTTGGGAGGAGTAATTTCTCCAATTGAAGGAATTGGAATTGGAGATTTAACAATTAATCAACTAATTGAAAGAGTTAAGGAAAAAGAAACAGAAGAAATAATTCTTGCGCTGCCAACAACAATGGAAGGTGACACAACAGGATTTTACATAAACAAACTACTTCAAGGCTGCAATATTAAAATAACAACCATTGCAAGAGGAGTAGCAATTGGAGATAATATTGAATTTGCAGACGAAATAACCTTAGGACGTTCAATCCTGAATCGTATGCCATTCAATCAGGTGCATAATAATAGTTAATAGTTCGTCTGAATCAGGATTTACTTGATTTTGGGATTAATAGGATTTATGTATAAAAAATCAAGGAAATCCTCTAATCCTAAAAATCCTGATTCTGATAAAAAGAAAGAAAGAATTAATCTGAGAAAATTTGTGGAAATCTGTGGACAAAATAAAAAGAGAAATGGAAAGAGTAATAATTATTGGTGCTTCATCGGGAATTGGCAGGGAGCTGGCTAAACACTATATTAATGCAGGTTATATTGTTGGGATTGCTGCAAGAAGAGAAAACCTTTTGGAAGAATTGAAAGCAATAAATCCCTCAAAAGTATTCTTTAAGAAAATGGATACTTCTAAACCATGTGCCAAAGAGGAACTTTTGGAATTGATTGAAATGTGTGGTGGAATGGATAAGTTTATCTATTGCTCTGGAACGGGATATGTTAACAAAGAATTAGAATTGGAAAAGGAAGTAAGAACAGTTGAAGTTAATGTTTATGGATTTACTCAATTGGTAAATGTGGCTTATCACTATTTTCAAGAAAAAGGTAAAGGACATATTGTTGGCATTTCATCAGTTGCTGGCATAAGAACATTTTCAGTCTCAGCCTCCTACTCAGCTTCCAAAAGATATAATTCCATGTATTTGAAAGCCATTTCTCAACTCTCAAAACAAAAGAAAGAAAACATTAAAACAACAACTATACTACCTGGATTCATTAAAACAGATTTAATTAAAACCAGAAATTATCCTCTAACAACAAGCTTAGAAAAAGGAGGAAAACTAATTTTTGATGCAATACAAAAAGAAAAAAAGGTAGCTTTTTGCCCATCATATTGGGGATTTATTTCAGGACTAATGCTCTTGATTCCTTCCTATATTTGGGTAAAAATAATTAAATAATAATTCCTGCGTTAATAATAAAACACTAAAATATATGACAACAAAAACAATAAAAAAACCTGCCGTATTAGTGCCTTATGACTTTGGTCCAACATCAGAAATTGCTCTTAAAGAAGCAGTTTGTATAACTAAATATTTGAAGGGAGAGATCTATGTTCTTTCAGTTATAAGAAAGGGTGATTTCTTCTCACAACTTTTCCGCAGTGAAAAAGACAATAGAAGAATTCAAAGAGAAGTTAGAGCCAAATTGAAAGTGTTGGCAACAAATACAAAAAAAGAAACAGGAGTTAGAGTAATTACAATTGTTGAAGAAGGCAACCCAGTAGATGTTATTCACGAACAGGCAGATATTCTAAAAGCTCAATATGTAATTATGGGTAAGAACAAAGAGTCAAAACCCGATTTAAATATTTTTGGAACAAGCATACTTCAAGTTATCAGTGAATCACCATGTCCTGTTATAACCGTATCCGACAATCCAATTCTCGAATGTGGTTTTCAAAACATAGTTCTACCAATTGACCTGACAAAGCAAACCCTTGAAAAAGTATCAAAAGCAATTGCCTGGGCAAAATACTACAAAGCAAACATTCATTTAGTGGGAGTTTTAAGTGGTGGAATTTCAACCACACAAAGCCGTTTGAACCTTAAAATGGAGAAAGCAAAATTTGTTGTTGAGAAAGAAGGTATTAATTGTACAGCACAACTATACGAAAAATCAGAAGAACCAGTTCACAGAACAATTCTCAATCACGCTCAAAAAGTTAATGGCGATTTGTTAATGATAATGACACATCAAGAATTGGGAGTAATGGATAGTTATATTGGAGCCATAGCTCAAAAAATGATTAAGGAAAGCGAAATACCAGTTGTTTCATTCACAACAAGAGCAGTTGAACATAACAACTATTTCGTATCAAGTTTTCTACCTTTCGAACTGCTTAACACAAAAGAAATAAAATATCTTAAAGGTTAAAAGAAAAAGGCATTAAAGAGCTAACACCATCGAATATTTGAACCTGCTTTTCATCAATTTGAACAATTATACGAATTGATGTTTTAAATCTCATTTCCCACTCACTCAACACTTGAAGACATGCACCACAAGGATATGACTTAGAGAATTTATTATCTGAATTTTGAGCAACAACAGCAATAGAAACAACCTTTGCATTTTTTGAATGTGCACCAGCATAAAACAAAGCAACCCTTTCAGCACAAAGTCCAGAAGGATAAGCAGAGTTTTCCTGGTTAGCACCACAAAAAACCACACCACTATCCATCCTAACAGCACTTGCAACCCTGAAATTAGAATAAGGAGAATACGACACTTCCAATGAGTTTTGAGCCTCCATCAAAAGCTCTCTATCTTCCTTTAAAAGCTCTTCAATTGAAGATTCACCATAATTAATTACCAATTGTTTACTTTCCATAATATCTTTTTTTTCTCGTCCACAGATTTTCACAAATTTTCTCGAATTTCTTCTTTTCCAATTGTTACTTATATGTGGACTATTTTATATTATCTTAATCTGTGTTAATTTTATGCCTTAATATATTTTATTATTAATAATCTGTGTAAATCTGTGTAAATCTGTGTAAATCTGTGGGCAGTATTTATTTATTTTTTGTGTAAATCTGTGAAAATCTGTGGACAAAAAAGAAATACTTAACATCCAAAATTAACTATATATACTCTAAAAATAAAACTTTTAGTATATTTGCAACGTATTTTCAATGTAAACAAACACACCATGAAAACATTTTTAATTGTAACAGCTGTTGTTCTCATTGCAGGGTTCTTCTTGTTTTATATTATTAAAGAAATGATAAAAACCTACAAGAACAGACCTTACGATCCAGAAGAAAAAGAGAAATTAAAACAGGATGACCGTCTTTAAAGACCTTCTACCACCTTTCCCATTAATTCTATCCCCAATGGAGGCTATAACCAATAAGCCTTTCCGCAGGATATGCAAACGCTATGGAGCAGACATTCTAATAACAGAATTTATATCCTCCGATGCACTACTTAGAGAAGTTGAGCAAAGCGTTGTAAAAATGTCCTTTGACGAAGAAGAACGACCATTGGGGATACAAATATTTGGGAATAACGAAGAAAGCTTAACACTGGCAACAAAAATTGCAGAAAGAGAAAAACCAGATTTCATTGACATAAATTGGGGATGCCCCGTTAAAAAAGTTGCAGGAAAAGGTAGTGGAAGTGGAATATTGAATGATATTCCCAAAATGGTGAAGCTAACCGAAACAGTTGTAAAAGCAACCAATATTCCCGTTACAGTTAAAACACGATTGGGATACACCGAAAACTCAAAACCCATTGTAGAAGTAGCCGAAAGACTTCAAGATGTGGGCATACAAGCCATAAGCATACATGGCAGAACCCGCTCACAAATGTATAAAGGACAAGCAGACTGGACATTGATTGGAGAAGTGAAAAACAACCAAAGAATGACGATACCAGTTTTTGGAAATGGCGATATTGATTCAGCAGAAAAAGTAATAGAATATAAAAACCGCTATGGAGTAGACGGCATACTTATAGGAAGAGCCACCATCGGCAATCCGTTTATATTCCAACAAGCAAAACAACTCTTGGAAAACAAAACCCCCACCCCAATAAGCATTGAAGAAAAAGTAATGGTTTGTAAAGAACATTTTGATGGACTGATAGCACTTAGAGGAGAAAAAAATGCAATATTTGAAATGCGTAAAAACTACTCAGGCTACTTCAAAGGCCTAAGAGATTTCAAACCCTTCCGCCTACAATTAGTAAGCACCACCAACCAAACCGAAATTCAAGATACCTTCAAAAAGATTATTGATTTCTATTGTTAATATAGAGAAGTAACAACAATTCTTCTTTCCAATTTAATTAGTAATTCAAAAAAACTTTTGAGAAAACTCATACTAATAAATATTTAAAACAATCCTAACTTAGAAAATTAAACCTTATTTCAGCAAATTAGAATAAGGAGTTAGCAAAATAGAATAAGGAGTTAGTAAATTAGAATAAGGAGTTAGAAAAGTGGTTCAAGGCTGGGGATAGGTAGGGGTAAATAAAATTTGCATATAGAATATTATAGATTGGTATTTAGTTTGTTAGAAGGTTTTGGGTGGGGTAGGTGGAGTAAAATGTGGTTTTGGAAACTTTCTAACAATTATATTATTCAAATTATTATTTTATTAATATTTTTGTATATGACTTTTTAAATTCACTTTTTACTCCACCTACTCCACCCAAAAAGCTATAATAATATATAAATCAAATTTTTATACTACGTCTTCTAATTCATTTAAATCCACCTCTTTTCCTATTTCAGTTTTATTTCTTAATAAATTAGTATTTTAATGAAGTTATTATTGTAAGTAAAAAAGTAAGGCAACCTTTTTGGGTTGCCTTTATTTTTTTAATCATCATCCCTTTCTGCAATGATTTCTTTTCGGTAGATTATTTCTTTGTTTTGTTTGTCGTAGATTTCTGTGATGGGGCCATCATCGCTTAAATTGTTCTTATCTAAGTATTTTTCCATTGCTGGGTATACCTTGAATATTCCAATAATTATTGAGAAGTAGCCTTTGTAGGGTATTTTGGTTATAAGGTATTCTTTTTCTGGTATTTGTTTTAGGGAATAGTTTTTTTGAAGTTCGTCTAATTTGTTTTGGTCGTGTGTTTTTATAACACAGCCTACATCTGCACGCAATTTATCTTTATCTGTATCTTCTGGATTATCGTAGTAAATTCCTATGTTTTGTGTTATTTTTAATCCATGGTCGTTTTGGAGTTCATCACTTATGGATTCCATTATTTCTCCACTCTTCGAATAATCTCCCACCAATTGCTTATATACTATGGTTTCTCCTCCTGCTTTCTCTATTTTAAAGTTAAGCTTATTGAAGCCTCCAAAATAGGTGTAAAATCCAAATAGAATTGCAGCTACTACAAGCAAAGCAATCAAAATTTTCTTTATAGATTTCATAATTATCAATTTTTTGAAGATTGTTTTGAAGAGCAAATATACGACAAAAATTCCTCTTTTTTATTTTTCTGTTTCAAATGATAATATTATAATTTCTTATGCGTTTGAAAATGAGTTATTATTTGAAATTATTTTTTATGAAAAGGAAACAATTTTTAGCCTTAATTTTAATTATTGCGGGTGTTTTCACTCTTTTATTTTACAGAAATTCTATTGGAATTAACCTGACTATTTTTGAGTGGATTCTTATTCCTGTAATGCTTTTCGTTAACAAACCTGATAAATTAAATTTTTTGAGCAAGTCTATTCTTGTAACTCTAATTCTTAGCTCCATTATGGTTGCTGTCATCAACACTCCCTGGACAATTTTCATTAATTTTGTTTTACTTTTCTCTTTTAGCACTCTTTTGGCTTTTAAAGGTTTCCGTTCATATATTCATGCTTTTGGTGAATCGTTCATGCGTGTGTTTACAACTCATTTCTCTTCCCAAAACTATTCTGACAAAAACAAAAATGATATTAAACTGACTAATATTTTCATCAAAATACTTCTTTATGGTATTGTTCCTCTTGCCATTGTTCTAATTTTCCTTCTTATGTATTTAAATGCAAGTTCCAAGTTTGCCAGCACTGTTGATCCATTTTTAAATTGTATAGGTAGAATGTTTGAGAATTTGAATATAACCATTGTTTTTATTTTTATTTTGGGTGTTTTTGTTGCAAATATTCTTTTAAGAAACTCTAATCCTGTTGGTCTTTGGGATATGGATATTTCTTCCAAAGATAATTTGGAAAGGAAGAGGATTAAGCATTTTCTTACTTTTAAAAACACTGGTTTAAAAACTCAAAACATAATGGGGATAATAACACTAAGTGCCTTAAATGTTCTTATTCTTATTTTCAACATAACCGACATTCAATCTGTTTGGTTCTTTACGTGGGAAGGTGATTTCTTAAAAGAATTTGTTCATGAGGGTACATGGATATTAATTTTCGCCATTCTTTGTTCTTCTTTAATTGCTTTATTCTTCTTTAAGGATAATTTGAATTTCTATTCCAAGAATAAGCTTATTAAGAGTCTTACCATTGCTTGGATTGCTCAAAACATAGTTATGGCTATTTCTGTTATAATTCGTAACTATTGGTATATGACTTATTTTGGACTTGCTTACAAGAGGATTGCTGTTCTTTTCTTCCTTGTTTTAGCCATCATTGGTCTGGTTACAGTTATCATTAAAATAACTAAAAAGAAAACAGCATTTTATTTACTTAAAACAAATAGTTTTGCTGCCATTATTGTAATTGCTTTTTCAAGTTTTGTGGATTGGAACGTTGTTATTGCCAAATATAATTTCAATAACTATGAAAAATCCTTTGTTGAATATCGTTTTATGGCTACACTTGAAGATTCTTCTCTACCCTACACCATCAAAACCAAGGAAGAGTTAAAAACAATTGATTCCCTTCAAAACAAAGCACTGCCAACCATAACAAGTTACAGTTATTTTTGGGACAGTGAAAAGTATTTTGAAATGATAGAATTAAAGAAAAGTGATTTCTTAGAGAGATACCAAGCCCAAAAACCATTAGAATGGAACCTGTCGGACTATATCACATACAGGAAGATTAAAAAGTAAATAAATTCCAACTTATTTACAATTTATCTGATTTTTGTTTCTTTATTTCATTTATTATATGTTACTTTGCATATAAATTAAATGACAATAAATATGAAACATTTATTATTCTCTATTTCCCTTTTCTTCCTTTCTTTTGGAAGTTTTGCACAATCAATTAATTCATTACCATACTTGGAGCCGTTTGACGATTATGGTGTAAGTTATGAGGGTCATGAAGTACGTCCTTCATACTGGTCAGTAAGTTCAATGCATTCTAATGCAACAGATAATGTTTTACCTTATATTACTGGTCAGTATTCTTCTTCTGCTCCTGGCAGCTTGTTTATAGGTCAGGGCGGAAGAGCTCGTTTACCACAAATTACTAATTCTATCCCAATGGATAGTTTAAGAATTAAATTCAAGCTTATGTCTACTGTTGCCAACAGTACTTTGAAACTTAATTTGTCTGACGGATCGTATTATCCTGATAATTTTATAGAATTTGCTTCTATCACTCCTACTATATTAAACACATGGCAAACATATGAAGTTTGGATTGATACTGCAAATGCTCTTTTCCCATATATAAAGTTATCCACAGGAACAATTGACAATATTGAAAGTTTATATATTGATGATATTGAAATTTCTTATCAAAACACTTGTGAAAGACCCATCAATCTTAATGTTACAAATATAAGTGCCAATTCTGCTACCATTGGTTTTACTTCACAGGACAATGAAACTCAGTGGGAAATTCAGTATAAATCTTCTTTTGACATTTCATGGTCAAATGCAACTACTGTTTCAAATATTACAACAAATCCATACACTGTAACCGGTTTGGCTAATTCTACTCCTTATGATTTGAGGATTAGAGCCATTTGTTCACCTTCTGAGCAAAGCGACTGGACCACTACACGTTTTCATACAAGCATTTCTACTCTACCTTATTTGAATTCTTTTGATAATTATGGAACCGGGGTAAGAATTATGCCTTATGGCTGGACTAAAATAAGTGACTACAATACTTCTACTTCAACAGTATATACATATAACTACTCTCCTCCTGGCGGATTAGTAATTATGACTAACTCAGCCAATAATTATGTTATTGCTCCTAAAATTGACACTTCAATTCAGCTTAATTCGATAAGAGTTAAATTTCAATACAGTGTTATGTCATCAGCAAGTGGTTTAATTGTTGGTGTTATGACTGACCCTTCGGACACAAATACTTTTGTTCCTGTTGGACAAGTGAGTGCTGATTTCATTTCAGTATGGGAAGAAAAAGAAGTTTTGTTAAGTTCCTATACAGGAAATGGAAAATATATTGCTTTCAAAACTCCTCATAATTCACAATCAATAATTGACAACCTTGAAATAAGCACTATTCCTTCCTGTATAAGACCTGGAAATATTACTTTAAATGTAAGTGCCAATTCGGCAACAATTTCATTTACACCTCAAAACAATGAAACTCAGTGGAAAATTCAATTCAAACAATCAGCCGACACCTCATGGGCAAATGTTCCTGTTTTTGATTTTTCAAATACTCCTTCATTCACAATGATTGGTTTGCTAAGTACAACTGCTTATGATGTCAGAATTAAATCCATATGTTCTGCAAATGACAGCAGTGAGTGGGCTTACTCTTCATTTTTAACTGCAATTGACTCATTGCCATGGACAGATTCTTTTGACAGTTATGGAACGGGATCAACAGTTTTCCCTAAATACAGCTGGAAAAAAATTGTTAATTCTTCAAATAATATTAATATTTCCATTTCAAGTGGTGGATTTTCTTCACCAGGTGCTTTGAGATTCAACACTTCTTCAACTGCGAGCAGTTATGTTGTTTCTCCAAAAGTTGACAGTTCAATACCTTTAAATACTCTGAAAGTAAAATTTAAATTAAAAATACAGTACAATACTCATAAATTGATTGTTGGAGTTATGTCTAACCCGACAGATGCTAATACTTTTGTTCAGATTGAAGAGTTTAATCTAAATGAAGCAAACACATGGAAAGATGTAGAGGTTTTGTTTAACTCCTATAATGGAAATGGTCAGTATATTGCTTTTAAAACAGCTGATAATTCAGGCACTTGTAATATTTATATCGATGATTTTGAAATTTCTTCTCTTCCTTCTTGCGTGCGTCCTTCTCAATTAAATGTTTCAAACATTACTCCAACAAGTGCAGAAGTTGCATGGTATGCTGATAATAATGTCAATAATTGTGAAATTGAATACAAGCCTTATTCCGACACTTCTTGGCAAAATGCAGTGAGAGTTTCCAACATAACTACAAATCCATTTACTTTAACCAATCTACCTCCATCAACAGTTCTCTCATTAAGAATCAGAGCCATTTGTTCAGCTACTGATAGTAGTGAATGGACATATTATGAAGACCCAATTTATGGAGAAAATTTAGATTTCTCTTATGGTAATTTTGCTGGTTGGAATTCATATTATTCTCAAAATACAAGCACAGCTTCTTCAATTCAATTTTCAGACTGGACTAAAACTATTGGAGATTCAAACAGTATGATATCAAGCAATATGTTTTTAAATGTTAACAGTGATACAAACGCAAGCGATGTTAATATTCCAAATCTTAAAACTATTCCTTCGGGATATAAAAATTCTGTCAAAATCAACATCTACGATTATTCCACAGCAATAGCAAGCAAGCTTACTTATGATATGGATGTAAATTATTCAAATTATTTACTTACTCTTAATTATGCAATAATTTACTCAAATGCTGCTTACAATGGTTTTACTGGACCTAATTATTCAATTGAAGTTCTTAATTTAATTGATTCAAATGGAATGCTGATTGAAAACGGAAGGGTTTTTCCTGATGCATATTATGACACTGTTGGAGTGAATTCACCTGTTGGCTGGAATACTTTCGGATCATATACTGTATATAACTGGAAACCATGGACTGAAAAGCAGATTGATTTATCAAGCAAGGTTGGACAAAAAGTCAGAGTAAAGATAATAACCTCCAAACCAAAAAATTCTTTTGCTAAATCATACAGTTATTTTACTGGAAAGACAGAAGGGTTTCAGGAAGGGACTTGCTATCCTCCATTAACAGTAAATGTTGATGCTGTTGGTTCAACATATGCAAATATTAGCTTTGACCGAACATTCTCAACTGACAGTAACTGGATTATTCAATATAGAAAAATTGGTGATACAGTTTGGAACCAAGTTGATTTCGACACCAATAATTATATTCTTAGAAATTTATCTCCTGAGTGTAACTATGAGGCTTTTGTACAAACTCTTTGTACTGACTCCACCTACTCTGATTCAAGTTATATGATTAATTTCTCTACTCCTGCTCTGTATATTGATTCAATGTTTAATAATCAAACTGCTTATCTTTGTGGCGAATATTTCTACGATGATGGTGGTGAAGAAAATAATCATTCCAATAATACTAACTATACTTTTACCATTTGTCCTACTCGCAAAGCAACTGATCCTTTTTCTGTAAATAGAGCATCTGTAAGGTTTGATGAGTTTTCTCTTGGACAAGGTGATGTTTTGAGAGCTTATAGCGGCAGGAGCATTAATCCTCAAACTCAATTAAATATTGAAAATACAATTGATTTCACTGGAAACTTTTTAGAAAATAAATCACTAATTGCCAACCTATCTGACACAAGTGGTTGCATTACTTTCAATTTAATTACTGACCCTGCCGATTCTTCTTTTGGATTTAAGGCTTATGTTGATTGCATTGATCGTTGCCAAAGAGTTATTGCTGATTTAGATACTTTCTTTACAAAATATGATACCCTGGGCAATATCTCTAATCATTTAATTAAAACCATTACAGATTCTGTTTATTCTTCTTTGGATAGCTCTTGGACATATAATACTTATAGAACAATTGATTTTTGTGAGGGTGATTTAATTGCACTTACTGCTAAACCACAATTCCCTGACAATAATTCTCACTATAATCAATCTGCTAATAATTGCATTTATTATTGGAGTTTTGGAGATAGATATTATGATACAATTCATTATAATAATATGGTTGGACATATTTGGACTTTGCCTAAGGCTTATAAATTAGAGTTAAATATTTTGGATACATCTTTCAGTTATTTGAATGAGGTTGGTTGCAGGAGTGAAAACGATATTAATACAATTATTAGGATAGCTCAAAATCCAATAAAGAGTGTTAAAGCTCCTGCTGAAATTTGTTCTGGAACTCCTTTTATGTTAAATGTTGGTCTTGATACCAACTCTACAATTGTTATTGATTCAATTAAAAGAGTGGAAAAAATGACTGGAATATTTGATTCTCTTGTTTTTATTCCTGATGGTCCAAATTGTTCTTCTCCATATATTGAAACCTCTATTTTCTTTGATGAATTCTTACCAAATGAAACTTTTGATGATATTAATGACATAAGGAGCATTTGTATTAATATGGAACATTCCTTTACGGGAGATATTTCAATTGAAATGTTTTGTCCAAATGATCAAAGAGCTGTTCTTAAATATTTTAATCATGTAGGAAGTGCACAAATGGGACAACCTGTTGATTATGGTTCTGGTTGTGTGATGTCTCCAACAAATCTTCCTGGAATTGGTTGGACTTATTGTTTTTCTAATCAATATTTAGATTCTGCAAGAGGTGTTCTATCTGGAAATATGATTCCTGTAATTGACTCTTCAAACACAATTAATCATTCAAAATATTACCAAACTCCTGTTCAAAATGCTACAAGTATTACATCTGGCTGGGAAACACCTGACTTGAATGGTTTTAATACTCTTATTGGTTGTCCATTGAATGGAGAATGGAAAGTAAGAATTTCAGATTATTGGGCTATTGATAATGGATTTTTATTCTGGTGGAAATTGGATTTGGGACAAATAACAACTTGGGATTATCAATCAAGTTTGGATACAGTTTTAGTTGATGGAGCAAACAATTATAATATTTCTAATGATACTGTTATTATTACACCTCCAATTGACACCTCAGGACATTTCCGTTATGAAGTAAGTATAATTGATGATTTTGGTTGCATTTGGGATACTGCAACATATTTGAATGTTGCTCAAAGTCCAATCTTAAATCTTGGAAGTGATTCTTCAAGCTGTACACCTTTTAGCATCCAATTAGATTGTGGAAATCCTGATGCTACAAGTTATTTATGGCTTCCAAATGGTGATAAAACTCAAACAATTATTGCTAATTCTCCTGTAACATATGACTCTTCAATTTCCTATATTGCACAAGTTACTAATTACAATGGCTCAATTTATTGCACTTCTTCTGATACAATAACTTTATTTGTTAATTCAACTCCATTAATTCCAACAAACTTAAATATAGAAGAACAGCACAATTTATTTAAAATTAACTGGCAATCAAATGCTCAAAGCTACGAATTGTATAGAAATGATACTTTAATTGCCCTTACACAGGAATTGGAATATATTGATTCAAACCTTATTCATGGTAATACTTATTGTTATAAAATTAAAGCTTTAAATGGAATTTGTGAAAGTGATTTATCTAATGAAGCATGTAAAACATTCCTTGACATTAATACAATTGAAACTATTAGTTTCAATGCATACCTCTACCCTAACCCAACCAGCAATAAAACAATTCTAAGAGTTGAAGGATTAAAAGAAAATGCTCTTGTTAGAATTTATGACATTACAGGAAGATTGATTAAAACTTTAGAACTAAATACTGACCAAAAAGAATTGGAAATCGACGTTCAAAACTTTACAAAAGGTGTTTACAACATTAGAATAAACAATTCAACAACTAACATTACAAAGAAATTAATTGTTAACAGATAAAAATAATAAGTTGATATGAAAAAATTATATATAGTTTTATTTATCTTTGTTTTAGGGATAAGTTTTAATTCAAATGCAGAATCATTTTCTTCTGTAAATAGTGATGGAGATACAATTTATTATTTAATCACTTCTACAACCAGTCCTTACAAAGTTTCTGTAACATATAAGGGTAATTCATTTTCTACATATATAGATGAATATATTGGAGATATTACAATTCCAAGTTCGGTTCAATACAATAATATTACTTATTCTGTAACTGCAATTGGTAATAATGCTTTTTATAACAATACAAATTTAACTTCAATCAATTTTCCATCTACAATTACTACTATTGGATTATATGCTTTCAATAACTGTTCTGGACTGAACACATTAACTATTCCTGAAAATGTTACAACTATTAATACGAGTTCTTTTTATGGTTGTAGTTCAGTAGATACTTTATATTTTAATGCTATTAATTGCAATGATTTTTTTTCATCAAGTGCTTTTTATGGTTGCAGTAATTTGAGTACAGTATTTATTGGCAATAATGTAACCAGAATTCCAAGTAATGCATTTGCTAATTGCAATGATATAACTTCATTAAATATTCCTTCTTCTGTAAATTACATTGGTCAATCTGCTTTTAAAAATTGTACCAATTTAAAAAATATTAATATTCCTTCTTCTGTCACAATTCTAAAAGCACATGTTTTTAGAAATTGTGATTCATTATCAAGAATTTCTATTCCTTCTTCTATTACTTTTATTGATGATTTTGTTTTTGCTGATAATGAAAGTTTAGATTCTGTAATTATACCTTCATCAGTAACAAGTCTTGGATATCGAATATTTGAAAATTGTACTGGCTTATCTCATATTATCATACCAAATTCAATAGATACTTTACCTGATTGTACTTTCCATAATTGTAGTTCTCTATCTTCATTAAATACACCTTCCGTTACTTATCTCGGTTCAGAAGTTTTTTCTGGTTGTTCAAGTTTAACGAATTACACTTTACCTAATAATATTACTAATATTCCATACAATACTTTCCGAGGATGTACAAGTTTGACTTCTATAATCATTCCTCAAAGTGTTACTGTTATTAATAATAATGCATTTCAATTCTGTTCTTCACTTACCAGCATTGATTTGCCAAATAATCTTTCATTAATCAAAAATTATGTATTTGATGCTTGTACTTCTTTATCAAAAATCAATTTCCCAAGCACTTTAAGTTCAATAGGTAATTATGCTTTTAACTATTGCTCTAATTTGGATACAATTCTCATTGATCGCTCAAATCCTCCTACAATAAATTTATCAACTTTCCTAAATATCCCTAATGATTTTCTCATTATTCTTCCTTGTAGTTCTCAACGTAACTATCAAACTGCAAATTTTTGGAGTAGTTTCACAAATTATAAAGAATTAGACTCTTGTTTATATACTATTAATGTTCAACCAAATGATTCAATTATGGGAGCAGTTACTGGTTCTGGAACATATCCTTTTGACACTATAACCATTACCGCTACTCCATTTCAAGGGCATCGATTTGCTTTTTGGAATGATGGAGATACAAATTCAGTAAGAACAGTTATTGTTTCAAGAGATAGTAATTTTACTGCAATATTTAAGGAAGTTGTTTTTTCAAATATTAATGACACTATTTGTCAAGGTCAAACATATCCTTTTTTTGGAAATAATTTAATAACAGAAGGTTTATACTCTAACACTATTTCAGTATCACAAACAAGGGATAGTATAATAAATCTTCAATTAAAAGTAAACCTAATTTATTCTATTGATATTTATGACACAATTTGCGAAGGTGAAACTTATACTCAAAATGGATTTAATGTTGATACATCAGGAATATACACCAATTCCTTACAGACTATAAAAGGCTGCGATAGTATAATTAATCTATATCTATATGTTAATCAAAGTCCAACAACAAACATTCAAGCTTCAATTTGTCAAGGTCAAACATATTCATTAAATGGTTTTAATGCTGACACTACTGGATTATATACTTTAAATCTTCAAACTTATAAAGGTTGCGATAGTACAGTTAATCTTTCATTACTTGTTAATCCAAAATACACAATAGATATTCAAGGAGAAGTTTGTGAAGGTAAGTTCTATTATCAAAATGGTTTCTTTGAACATATGCCAGGCATTCACACTCGTTATCTTCAAACAACAAAAGGTTGTGATAGTATTGTAAATCTTCATTTAATAGTTAATACAAATTTTACAGACACAATTTTTGCTGAAATTTGTCAGGGAGAAGTATACTCTGAAAATGGTTTTAATTATTCAGTTGACACATCGGGTTTATATACTTTAAATCTTCAAACAATTAATGGCTGTGATAGTATAGTAAATCTTCATTTAACAGTTAATCCAAGTTTTAGTGATACTATTTTTGCTCAAATTTGTCAGGGAGAGGTTTACACAGAAAATGATTTCAATGCTGATAGCTCTGGCATTTATTCTCAAATTTTTCAATCAATTAATGGATGTGACAGTATTATTTATTTATTGCTTACTGTTAATGAAATCACAACTCCAACCAACCTTACTTTAAATAATATTGCAAACTATATTGAACTGAATTGGGATGGAGAAGAAGAAAACTATATTATTTACAGAGATAATGATTCTTTAACTGTAACTAATGTAAGAACATATCAGGATACTAATGTTGTTGAAGGTGTAAATTATTGCTATAAGATTAAAGCATTAAATGGTGAGTGTGAAAGTGATTTATCTAATGAAGAATGTAAAACTTTCCTTAGCTTAAATACTATTTCAACCAATAGTTTCAACGCATACCTATACCCTAACCCAACCAGCAATAAAACAATTCTAAGAGTTGAAGGATTAAATGAAGATGCTCTTGTAAGAATTTATGACCTTACTGGAAGATTAGTAAAAACATTAGAATTAAATTCTGACCAAAAAGAATTGGAAATAGACGTTCAAAACTTTGCAAAAGGTGTTTACAACATTAGAATAACCAATTCTTCAATAAACATTACTAAGAAATTAGTTGTTAATAGATAAGATTGGATATTAAAAACTTAAAATCACATACAGGAAACTTAAAAACTAAATAAGCTTTATTGGGTGTTATATAATTTTATTGGGCATATGAAATAATAATAGGGCGTTTTGAAAACGCCCTTTCTTTTTATAAAATAATTCCAAGATATTTTAACATATTTTAATATACATTTTCTGTTTTTTAGTGTTTATATTGTTGTATAACATTTAAAAAAAATTGCTATGAAAAGAAACATTAAACAAGTATTTGCTATTTTAGCTATGCTTCCATTTGTATTTGTGTCTTGCACACAAGAAACAGATGATCAAACTACACCTGTTAATCAACAAACAATTAATCCTAATAAGAAAATTGTGACAGATATGCATTCAATTATTGGGAAAACCTCAACAGAAGCTATCGCATATTTAGATCAAATCTGTGTTGGTTGGAATTTCGATATTAATACAACAACTAAAAATTTTTCGTATAGAAGTCCTGATAATACTAAATCTTTTGATATATGCTATGGACATTATAATGGAGATTTGGTTTATAGTGTGAATTACTTTTATTCCTTAAATTCTAATCCAAGAAACTATTTTCAAGTTTATGAAGATTTTGAGGATGCATTAAATAATTTTGGTGATTTAGACAATTTTTCTGGTTATATACAATATACAGATGGACATGCTACAAATTGTTTTAGTACGAGAGAAAGTTATTTAAATGAATATAAGTTGAAAAAAGAAACAATGAATTGTACAAGTGAAATTATTGCTTTTTTTGATTCTATCTCAGGTCATAGAACTAATGGTTCGGTTAGTTGGTCAGATGGTACATATAATGACCAAAGTGCAAGAATAACTGTATCAATTTTCAACGATTATATAAAATAATAATTGTATAATAATAAATTACTGATTTTTTTCTTTTAACTTTATAATAAAATCATTATTAACTGAGTTTATTATTCATATATTTATGGCATAATTTTTGTAGAATATATTTTATCACAAATAAATTTACGCAATATGAAAAGAATAGTTTTAATGATTGTGGTTCTTATTGGATTGGGAGCCTATAATCTTAATGCACAAGAACCTATAAAAGAGAATAATTCTAATCAAAATCAATCAAAAGTAGATCCTCAAACAATTAAAGCACAAAAAGAAGCTGAAAAGGCATTAAAAAAGGCTGAAAAAGCTCAGAAAAAAGCTGAAAAGGCTAAATTGAAAGCTGAAAAAGCTCAATTGGAAGCTCAAAAGCATTTAGATAAAGCAGATAAGGAAAGATATAAAGCTGAAAAAGTTGCTGAAAAAGAAAGGAAAAGATTAGAAAAACAAGCTAAGAAAGAAGCTAAGAAAGCACTGAAAGAGGCTAAGAAAGCTGAAAAACAAGCTAAGAAAGAAATTAAGGAAGCATCTTTTTAGATGCTTTTTTTGTGTATAAACATATTAAATAATTATGAATTTTCTATTTGTTATTTTGTAGATTAATTTTAATTCGTATTTTTGCGAACAACAAACAAATGTTTTTTTAAGAATAAGAATTATATCAATCTAAGCAATAAATTTGTAAAAGAAAATCTATAATATTATGAGTGCAAATAATTGTAATCCAACAATAGAAAGAAAGAAATTAGGATTTTTAGATAAATATTTAACTCTTTGGATATTCTTAGCAATGGCCATAGGGGTTGGTTTGGGATATTTCTTCCCAAGTATTTCTGATAATATAAATCTTATGTCAAAAGGAACAACAAATATTCCTCTTGCCATTGGATTAATACTAATGATGTATCCACCTCTTGCAAAGGTTAGATATAACCAAATGAGAAAGGTTTTCAGCAATAGAAAAGTATTAAGTGTATCTCTTATTCTTAATTGGATAATTGGTCCAATACTTATGTTTATTCTTGGTATAATTTTTTTAAGAGATAAACCAGAATATCTTATTGGTTTAATTCTAATTGGTTCTGCAAGATGTATTGCTATGGTTATTGTTTGGAATGAATTGGCAGGTGGTAGTAGAGAATATGCAGCTGGATTAGTTGCGCTGAACAGTATTTTTCAAGTATTGTTTTATAGTGCCATTGTCTACTTTTTTGTTTCAATACTTCTACCTTTGTTTGGAGTTGATAGCTTGGATTTGAATATTGGGATGGGACAAATTGCTAAAAGCGTTGGAATTTATTTAGGTATTCCTTTTGTCATGGGTATTATAAGTCAGCTGTTTTTAGTAAAATTATTTGGAAAGGATTGGTTTTGGAATAAGTTTATACCATTTATTTCTCCTATAACATTAATAGCTTTACTATTTACAATAATTTTAATGTTTAGTCTTAAAGGTCAATTAATTGTTCAAATTCCTTTTGATGTATTTAGAATAGCAATACCTTTACTTATTTACTTTACTTTAATGTTTTTAATCAGTTTCTTTTTAGGGAAGAAAATGGGTGCAAATTATCAGCAAGATGCAGCCATAAGCTTTACAGCTGCTGGTAATAATTTTGAATTAGCAATTGCAGTTGCTATTGGAGTTTTTGGAATAAATAGTGGACAAGCTTTCACTGGTGTTATTGGACCTTTGGTGGAAGTTCCTGCACTTATAGCATTAGTAAACTTATCACTTTGGATTAAAAAGAAATACTTTCAGAAAAGCATAAACTAAGAAATACCTTTAACAAATTTCTTTCACCCTTAACACTAAACTATAAACTTTTCACTACCTAACAACGACTACTTTTTCAACCAAATTTTCAATTTTTAAGAAATAAATACCTTGATTATAGTTTTGGACTGGAATTTGATATTGATTAGTGCTGGTTTTATGATTTGATAGCTTCCCTTCTTTAACTATCTCCCCCATTTGATTTATTATTTGGAAACTCAGGTTTTCTCTTTTTGGGTTCGATAATGTAAATTTAATATTATCTTTTACTGGATTGGAATTTAGTTTTAGATTTGATGGGGTTTGTAGAGAAATTTCATTTGTTGAAACTGGGTAATATTGATTAGTTGTTGATGCCAAATATGTAATTGAAAAACCTAATTGGGCAACCTTTTTCAAATAGTTATAGTTGAGAGTTGAAGAAATGTCGTTGGAAGTATGATAAAAAGGATGTAAATATGCTTCTTGAAGAAAAATTGCTCTTCTTCCCCAACTATAATAGGACCAAGAGTCTGAAAATTGATTCATTTCTGTTGTTATTATTGGGTTTAAAGATGTGTAGTTAAGAGCTGTTTGTTCACAAAAATCAGTAAATTCTTGCGAATTATCATAATAAACTAATCTTACAGAATCAGCATTTATGGTATCAGGATTATATCCTATCATATCCATATTCAACATTGCTGAAATATGTTCATTGTATCTGTAATGAGATTGTTGAATTGCATAACTACTACCATGTAATCCTAACTCTTCGGCTGCATAAAGTTCAATACGAAGAGTTTTTATTGGCTGAATATTATATTTTTGAAATAATCTTGCCATTTCCAATATTGCTGCTACTGATGATGCATTATCATCGGCTCCTGGCGAATTATTGAAATATGTTAAAGTATCAAATGAAGCATAGCAATCGTAATGAGAACCAACAACAAAAAAAGTATCTGGATTAATGGTTCCTATTTTATCTGCAACAACATTATATTGCCAACCAGTATTAATTATTCCTGAATAGTAAGGATATTCAAAATTCTCCATATAGAAACTGTCAATTTTAGCATCCCAGCCATAAGACTGCAATCTGTTTTTAAGATAATTGGAAACCTCAACCCTGTTTGGATTGAAAGCATATCTTGAACCAAAATTTTGTAGCTGCTCAACGTTATATTTTAGAGAATCAGGATTTATTTCCTGATTATATATTATCAATTCTTCATTCAGTTGAGAAAACGCATTAAATGGTAAAAGAATAACTAATAAATTGTACCAGTAACTTAACATGATTGTTTTTCTTTTCATTTGGTTTTGGTTTTAAAGAATTTAAGGAGCTTAAAGACCTTAATTGAATTAACGTCCTTAAACTCCTTAACCTCCTCATAATTTTGTGCGAAAAACTAAAAAAAGTTATTTCACAATCTTCATTTCATTAATCAAGTTTTTTGCTCCTGCAAATTTATCAATTATGAATAATACATAACGAATATCAACATTAATACAGCGTTGCAAATCTGGGTTGAAAGTAATATTTCCACTCATTGCTTCCCAGTTTCCATCAAATGCAATACCTATCAATTCTCCCTTTGCATTCATTACTGGTGAACCGGAGTTACCTCCTGTAATATCGTTATTGGTTATGAAAGCCACAGGAACTGTTCCATTAACTCCATACTGACCATAATCTTTGGTGCGATAAAGTTCTTTAAGTTTTTCAGGTACTGTGAATTCCCAGCTTGTGTTGTCTTCTTTTGAGATAATTCCTTCAAGAGTTGTAAAGTTATTGTAAGTTATACCATCTTTTGGCTTGTAATCTTTAACTTGTCCGTAAGTGTAACGAATGGTTGAATTTGCATTTGGTGCAAAATGTTTTGGACTTTCCATTTCCATAACTCCCTTAACAAAAAGTCTGTTAGCTTTATTTAAGTCAGCATATGATTTTTGAGCATCTACCATACGTTTGTTTGCATTATCTACAAACATTCTGTAAATTTCAAACACTGGATCTTTTGCAATCTGGTCAGCAGTAGGATTTGCTAAAAGTTTTTCAACTTTTTCAGGAGTTACCATTTGTGATTTGTTGAAAATGTCATTAGCTAATTTTGGAAAATCATAACGATATTTGAAAGCAAGGTCTAAGAAATCTTCACTTTGCTGAACCATTGGAACATTTTTGAAAAATACATCCATTCCTGCTGCAAGAAGTTTTTCTTCGGTTGAATAGTTGAAATCTTTAAAAATTTCTTCAATTCCTTCTTTTGCCTGTGCTATTATCTGTTTTGCCTTGTCAGAATTTCCATTTTCTCTAAGTTCTTTTTCAAGTCCTGCAAGTTGACGGGCAACAGAAACAGCTGAATTTCCTCTTAATATGGCTTCATTTGTGTAAACTCTCAAATAATCGTATTGGTTAGTTGTTGACATTGCAGTTTCAAGGTCTTTCAAAACAGTTGAGTATTCTGCTTTTCTTTCAGGCGTTTTTTCAATCCATTTTGCGAATCTGTCTTCAATATCTTTTTTGGTTTGATAAACATTCAAGTCATTTAAACATTGTGTTTGACCAATATAAAATTTCCAATAGTTTGAGAGTTGAGCAAATTTGCTTGCATATTGAATTCTAACTTTTGCATCTTTACTCATATCCTTATCCATAACTTCACGTATTGCAGTTCTTGCTGTAACTACTGATGGATTGTAAACATCAATTGCTTGTTTAACTCCATAGCTTGTAAGGAAACGATCAGTTGAACCAGGATATCCAATAATCATTGCAAAATCATTATTCTTAACACCTTTCAAAGATATTGGAAGATAATGTTTTGGTTTCATTGGAATATTGTCTTTTGAATACTCAGCAGGTTTTCCATCTTTTGAAGAATAAACTCTAAACATTGAAAAATCTCCTGTATGACGAGGCCACATCCAGTTGTCAGTATCAGAACCGAACTTACCTATTGATGAAGGTGGTGCTCCAACCATACGAACATCTTTATAAACTTCATAAACAAAAAGAATGTACTGGTTTCCATCAAACATTGTTGCAACCTGTGCAGTATAACCAGTTCCTTTTTCTGCTTCTTCTCTGATTTTTTTGATGTTATCTCTAATAATGTTACCTCTATTTTCTTCTTTGGTTTCTTTGGTAACATTTTGCAAAACCTTAGAAGTAACATCTTCCATTCTTATAAAAAATTTAGCTGTTAAACCTGGACAAGGTAATTCTTCCTGTTTTGAATATGCCCAAAATCCATTAATTAAATAATCGTGTTCAACAGTTGAATGTTGTTGAATTTGAGGATAACCACAATGGTGATTGGTTAATAGAAGTCCTTCATCTGAGATAATTTCTCCTGTACAACCTCTTCCGAATTGAACAATAGCATCTTTTAGTGAAGCTTGGTTTATGTCATAAATCTGTTTTGGAGTTAATTTTAGACCCTTAGCTTTCATATCTTTGTATGTCTGCTTATCTAAAAACATTAGCAGCCACATACCTTCATCAGCTTTCGCCAGTGGTGCAAAAGCAAATATTCCAATCATTAGGAATAGAATAGTTTTTTTCATGTTAATTTATTATTTTATTTAGTAATTATTTTCTTCTGAATTCATTTAAATAAATCCTCGTTTCACTGAATTAAATCCTCGTTTCATTAAATTATTTTCTGAAAAGAAAAAATTAATTTCAGATAAAAATTTAGACACAAAACACTACTTAATCTTTCTATTTATGTAATTTTTATATTCATATACTTTCTTTTCATAATTATCATCTTCAAAAAGTTCAGATGATATAATGAAATCAGCAGTTGCCCTGTTGGATGCAGTTGGAATATTGTACATAACAGCAATTCTCAAAAGTGCTTTCACATCAACATCATGAGGATGTTGTGACATTGGATCCCAAAAGAAAAACAGTAAATCTATCTTATTTTCACAAATCATAGCACCCAGTTGTTGATCTCCTCCAAGTGGTCCTGATTTAAGTTTAGTTACTGTTATATATTCTCTTGAATTTGCAGAAATACCTTTATTTATTTCCTCTTCAACCATTCTTCCTGTGGTTCCAGTGCTTACAATATTATGTTTGGATAGTTTCTTTTTGTTGAAAGCTACCCATTCTGCCAAATCTTTCTTACAATCATCATGTGCAACAAGTGCAATTGTGTATTTATTTCCTTTTTTCTTCATTTTTTCTATTTTAAAACTTTTGAACGTTGTTTTTTTGATTTAAATATATCTGCAAAACTTTCATATTCCTTTTTATAGGTTATACCTAAACCTTGTGTGTATGGACTTACGTTATATTTTGTAAAGTCATTTGCATTTGATTTATTGAACACTTTAAAACGGAAAGCATCAGTAAATTTATATTCTGCTTTAATATCTCCAATAAAAGAAGATGTTGCTTGTGCTTGCTGCTGTGTTTTCCCTCCAAAAACAGAGTTAAACTCAATTTCCCATTTTCCAATACTCTTTGAGAGGTTTACGTCAAACTGGTCTGAAACAGCTTCTGTTCCCGGTGTGTAGTTAACCCCAACATCCACAAAGGTTATCATATTGGTTACTATTCCAGCCATTTGTCCAAATGCTAATCCAAATGCAGATGATGAAAGATTGGTTGATGATTGAGTATTGTTTTCAACTACACTTGTATAGAATTGTCGTGATAGCAAAAGTGAAACAGTTTGTTCAATCATTTGCTTTTCATCATTTCTATCTATATGCATAAATAATTCATCAACTGTTTGCTGATCAGTGTTTGGAAGTTTAATATCAAACTTAGGAAGAGGATTCATTAAATTTCCTGAAAGCAAAATAACACTGTTCACATCCACCTGCTTGCTATATTTGTCTCCAAGTATTGGTGCAAGTGATGCTTTTGTTTTATAAACTGCTGCAACATCTATATAAGCATTTGTAGGATTTCCATTAAACTGAATTGTTCCTCCTTCTTCCAATACAAAGGTTTTATCAATTAAATTAATAATTGACATTCCAAATGTTCCATTATCAATATTGACTAAACCATACATATTGAAGTCACCTTTATTGTTTATATCAATTTTCAAATCTCCTTTACCAGAAGCCAATAAACTACCTCCAATTTGTGAGAAATTCATTGGAATTGAAATAATGGCATCAGGTGTTACTTCCAAATCTACCCTTACATTCAAATTCATATCCTTTTGAGGAGTTTTTGCCAATTGAACAGTTGAATCTTTAAGAGTGTTGTTAAGTGATGTAAATTTAATAAATGAATTGTTAGACACACTTGTTTTGCTTGATATAGGAATTACCAATTTAGTTCCTTTTTCAGTTTTTGCTTTAACAAATATATCTAAGGTTGATAAATCACCCAATATTGATGCTTGTGCAGAAGCGTAAGCTTGACCGTAATACATTTGATCAGAAGATGCATTTGTGTTAAGAATTTTTATCTTCTCAGCATTTGCTTGAAGGTTTAGATAAAAATCTTCAAATTTATCATGTGTTATGGTTCCAACAATATTTAATTTATTATTTTGAGCATCAGTTAAAAGAAAATTATCGAGAATAAATTTATTATTATCAATTTTCATGGTGTCAGTGAAAAAATACTTTGTATTAATCATATTGATCTTCAAAGCACCATCTTTACAAATTAACTCTCCTCTAATATCTGGCTGTTTAAATGTTCCTCTAATCTTAATATTATCACCACTTATAAATCCCTGAGGTTCGGAAGCAAAACTTGAAATAAATTTATCAATAACCTTTAAATTGAAGTTTTGAAGACTTAAATTAAGATTAAAATTGTTTTTCTTGCTTTCAGGATATATAAATCCTCTAATAGCAAGTGGTGTGTTTTGTATTCCTTCATTCCCCTTATACAAAACTCTCACATCAACCATAAACTCATCAAAGTTCAGGTTATTGCTAACGTTTAGCTCAGTAAATCCTAAGAGATTATTATTTATTGATAAGCTATCAATTATCAAATTGGATGTAAAGAATGGTTTTGCAAACAAGCTTTGGAAGGTTATATTTCTATTTATCTTTCCTGCAACCTCAACATCAACATCTTTTAGAAATGGATTAAGAAATTGAAGGTCAACATTCTTAAAATCAACTTCCATTTTATCTTCACTACTTTGTGAAGCAATACCATTAATCACTATGCTTTCTTTTAGTCTATTAAGAGAAAGATTCAAAATAGCTAACTTATTACCATTATAGCTTAGAATATTTTCATTATTAATTTTTATATGCCTGCCATAAATTTCCAATTCTGAATTCTCAAACTCTCCTTGAATATTATTCTCTGTTAAAAATGACTTAAAGTTCAAATTACCTGAGGTTCTGTTTTGGGTTAAATTATCGGAGAATTTAAAAGAAAAATCAAGCTTTTTGTTATCTGTAAAAACATCTAACGATAGGTTTTTCAATGACAAACTATCGGTTAACTGAAATTTTGAAGTATTAACTAAAACATTTAGTATATCTCCTTTTGCCCTGGCATCCAATTCAATATCCTCAATATTAATACCTCCTGCATCAAATTTATTTGTATTTGCATGAAGAGTTATTTTCTGATAAGGATTGATGTAACCTTTAAGAGTTGTGTTATTACTTAAAGTTAAGCTTGGAGCAAAAAGAGCAAAGATTGGTTTAGGATTTTTCAAAACCACATTATAGGTTAAATCGGATTTAATTTGATAGTTATAGTCTAATATATCTTTATTTGGGGTTGTTTCTTGTGTTTTATTGAAATTAAAATCAGGAATATATCTTTTAACAATCCAAGCAATATCTTGTCCTATTGTTTCAAAAGAATATTTCCCTTCCATATAGAAATCAATCAAATCGGAATAAATTGTAATTATATTATTTTCATCCCCATAAGAACTCATTTGAGCATTAAAATTCTTTATTTCAAAAGCATTGGTATCTTGAATTCTAAATAATAAATCCTCAATTCTAAGATTTCCACTAAGATGATTTAAGTCTAAGTTTTGAATATCTGCAATCATTTTCCCTGAAATGGAAGTTGTGCTATCAGCAAATTTATATAAGTTAAGCTTATATAGGTCAGCATTTGTTATGTCAGCATCAACATATAGAGTTTTTTTATCTCCAATATAAAATTCAGAATATGCATTTAGATTAACATCATTGTCTTTAATGGTTAATTGGGCAGTAACTTCTTTGTTTAACATTCCTCCTTCAATGTAAACTGAATCGTAGTTGATACCCTTAACATTCAAATCCTTTAAACTTGCAGTTAAATTAGCTTCCATAGTGTTTAAGTCTGTTCCCTTAACCTCAGCTTTTGCACTTATACCTGCTGTGTTTATAAATTTTTGATTTAGCAGATATCCAACATCAAACTTATCTGAAACAATATCTGCATAATATGTTGTTGTCTTGCCATTATTTATTGAACTTCCAACAACATCAATATCCCCTATCTGTGTTTTTAGAATTGCAGAAGCATCAAAATTTTTGATTAAACCCGCAAAATGAGCCGTCATATTAATCTTTCCCAATTTTCCAACCATTTCAGGAATTGGCAAATTCTCCAAAAGCTCACCCAATTGCATTGATTTATAATCTTGATAGCTTGTTTGAATGGTTTCTGCCTCCAAATCGTAAATTGTACTATCAGGATCAGGAAGTCCAACAATTGTTCCTTTTGCTTTCACATAGGTATCTCTGCCAGTTCTAACTTCCATTTCATCACAAATTAAATTGGAAACTGTTCCTCTAAACTTACCACTAACAGAAGCTTTTTGTTCGAAACCATTTATAACCTCTGCCCAATAGGTGGCATCTTTCATCCCTGCAACACTACCTTTCTTGATTTCTCCCTCACAATAAACAGAGTCGATAAATTTAGAATATGTTTTCCATGTAGCGGTATTCATTTTTGCGTCAAAATACAAATCAGAATTAAGTGTTTTAAGGTTTGCATTCTTTGCGATAATTGTTCTGGGAGAAACAGTAAATTTTCCAGATATGTTTTTCACTTCAAGACCAGAATACTCCTTTGCTGCAAATTTTTCAATAACAACATTTATAGAATCTTTAATAACTGAAATATCTTCCATTTCAGCACTAATATTTCTATAACGCATATTGTTTATGGCAACCATATTTTGAGGATAAACATCTTTTTTATCTCGTAATTTAAGTGAAAAATTGACATCTTTCAATCTCAAACTGTTAACCTCAACAACAAATTGCTTTGACTTAGGTTTCTTTTTCTTTGGTTTATCGCTTTTAAAATAATCAATAATAAAACCAAAATTCAACCCTTCTTCTCCCACTTCAAGATTAAAAGTTGTGTTTTCAACCTTAACACTGCTTACTTTTATTCCCTTTGATGAAGGTAGTTTAAGAATTTTAGCAGAAACATAATCAGCACAAAGAATTGTATCACCTTTTCTATCTTCCAAATAAACATCTTTCAAGCTTACTCCATCAAAAATATTTATGCTGACAGCACCAATTCTAAATTCCGTATTCCACTCCTTAGAAAAATAATCTGAGGCTTTTGCGGCTAAAATGGATTGTACTATGGATGTATTAAGAAAAGCTATAATAAAATAGACCAATATAAAAGCCGTCAATAGTGAGTAACTAATAACTTTAACTATTGGCTTTAAATATCTTTTTTTAGGTTTTAGTTTGTCTAAATTCATTACTTTTGCAAATATATTACTTTATTTTGCATTATAATGTTACACGCGCGTAAATAATTTATAATTTTTCAAACAAATAAACGGCTAAACAAATAAACGAAAAACATAAAATGGCATATATATTAGCAATTGAATCTTCTTGTGATGACACATCAGCAGCAGTAATTAACGAGAACAGAGTACTTTCAAACATTATTGCATCTCAAAAAGTTCATGAAAAATATGGAGGTGTTGTTCCTGAATTGGCATCAAGAGCACATCAACAAAATATTATTCCAGTTGTTGATACTGCAATAAAAGAAGCTGGAATAACTAAAAAAGACCTTTCTGCCATTGTTTTCACACGTGGACCAGGATTATTGGGTTCTTTGCTGGTTGGAGTTAGCTTTGCAAAAAGCTTAGCAATGTCACTCAATATTCCACTAATTGATGTTAATCATTTGGAAGCACATGTTTTGGCTCATTTCATTAAAGATAGTGAAGATAAAAAATTTCCTGAATTTCCATTTCTCTGTCTTTTGGTAAGTGGTGGGAACACTCAAATAATTCTTGTTCGTTCACCATACGATATGGAAATTATAGGCAAAACCATTGATGATGCAGCAGGAGAAACATTTGATAAAGTTGCTAAAATTCTTTCACTTCCCTACCCTGGTGGACCACATATTGACCGTTTAGCAAAAGAGGGGAACATTAATGCTTTAAAAATTGCTGAATCACATATTCCTGCCTACGATTATAGCTTTTCAGGAGTTAAAACCAGCATTCTTTACACACTTAGAGATAAACTGAAAGAAAACCCCGATTTCCTGGAAGAAAACCTTAATGATATTTGTGCCTCTGTTCAACATAGAGTTGTAAGTATGCTTTTAAAGAAGATGGAAAAAGCAGCAAAAGATTTAAAGGTTAAAGATATTGCTATTGCAGGAGGAGTTTCAGCAAATTCCTATTTAAGAGAGAAACTTATTGAATTGGGTAATAAAAATCATTGGGGAGTTTTTATTCCACCATTCCAATACACCACTGATAATGCAGCTATGGTTGCCATTGCTGGATACTATAAGTTTTCGAAAAATGATTTTGCATCATTAGATAAAACAGCTTATACTCGTTAAAAAAAAGAGAAGAGAATGAGGGTATTTCTAATTGGATTTATGTTTAGTGGTAAAAGCACAGTTGGGAAGAAACTTGCCTCAATAATGAATTACAATTTCATTGATACAGACAAATACTTTGAACAAAAATATAAAATCTCCATATTAGATTTCTTTGAAAAGTTTGGAGAGGAAATGTTTCGTAAATTTGAACACGATATTCTTAAAGAGTTAGTTGTAAAAGATAACATTATTATTTCCACAGGAGGAGGACTACCCTGCTTTAATGAAAATATGGATATAATCAATCAAGAAGGTATTTCCATCTATTTAGAAATGCCATTTAAAGCAATAATCAATCGTCAAAAAAACTCCAAACAAAAACGCCCCCTACTTCAAAACAAAACCCAGGAAGAAATAGAAGAATATCTTAAAGCCCTCCTAACCCAAAGAGAACCCATTTACAAAAAATCAAAAATCACAATAGAGGCACAAAACGTTAACTTCTCTGCTTTAAAAGAAGTTATTGAAAACACCTAATAAACACTCTCAAAATATTTTTGAGTAATTTTTTCATTCTGAGGAGACAAATAATGCCAATTCAAATCATGGTGAATTGAATCTATAATAAAATAGCAAAATTTATTTTTATCTTTTTCAAACATTAAATTCCTTTGATTTAACTCTTTAATCTTTCGGTTATCTTTATAGAAACAAACATTAAATGTTTTGTTATCAAAGAAAATACTATCAATTATTGTATCGCTTTTAAGTCCTTCTCCTCTAAAATAAGAATATTCATGATAAATTATTTTATATTTACCTATCTTTCTTATTCTTTCATTATCTGGTTGTTTAAATATTGTGGTATCAATAATTTGTTCTAACTTATAAGGTGCTAAATAATAGTCTAAAATAATAGTATCATTTTTTACATCTTTGATTATTGGTATTGGGTCAATGTCGATATTATCAATTGAATAATGACTATTATTATCAATAAGACCTAAACTATTTGATTCCCCCCATTTATCATTTAGATAAAGATAAAATATAGTTGAATCATTAACTTTATAAATCTGGTATGAATTATTGAAATTTATATTTTCTTTTTTTGCACAACTATATAGGAATAAGACACAAAATAAAATAATAATCAACTTATTAATTCTCATACTAAATATTTTTTGAAATAAGTAATCTATTTTGAATAATTTTACCTAATTTATTTTATTTCCAAAGCCAAAGTTATAAATAATATTTTGAATAAAACCAATTAACAAATTAAAACTTAAAAATAGCCATTAACCAAAACTGACCTTTTACAAATAAGCGTTAAGAAAATTAAAGTTTTGAACGTTAAGAAAGTTTATTTTGTCTGAGCGCAGCGAGTTTATAAACTTTTAGTGAAAAGCTTCAATTTTTAGCTTATTTGTGAACAGTCTTGATTTTTTGTTACTTTTTTATCAAGAAAAAAGTAAGGAAGAAAAGATTTAGTTTCTTTGTAAATACAAAAGATAGTAAGAAAATAAAACCTTATTTCAGTAAATTAAAACGAAGAAAGAATTTACTGAAACGAAGAAAGAAAAAATTAAAACAGCGTTTCAATAAAACAAAATTTAAAAGTAGTTTTGAATAAAAAAATAAGTCAATAATAATTTAATTTTTGATTGACTTATTTCAAAATATGTCGGATATATTTTAAATTATATCGGATATATTTTTATTTATCCTTAATATATTTTTAACTATGATTGACTTTTTTTGAGAAATGTTTTATTATTTCCCTTTTTACAGTATTTCTTTGCTTTGTAATGCTACAAAGTAGATCAACAATCACAAATTAATTAATACAGAGCTTATTTTTCAGAATATAGGCTTAAAAAACAATAAGCTTAATTCCCTATTATTTTATTATTATTTCTTTATCTTTTGGATAACGAACCGAATAAGTAAAAGTAATGGTTTTTGCTTCTAATGCTTTGAATGATAAATCCCAATTTAGTTTTCCTGTCTTTTCATCGTATTTTGCATTTGCCTTATCAATTGGGGTAATTGTTATTGATTCTGTTTCTGAAAGTGGAATTTGGTCTTTAATATCAACATTTACATTATTTTGGGTATTGTTCTTTATATTAAGGGTTATTGTATATACTACTTCACTACTATTTCCCATTATTCCTATCTTTTGTGGTTGTGATTTGGTTAGTTTTCTATTTACTACTATTCTTTTTTCTTTTCCTATTGGTATTGACAGTGAGTCATTGGTTTGCAGTGGATTTATCCATGTTTGACTTACATAATTATTATCTACATATATCTTTGCTGCTGCATCCATTAGTTCTAAGTCTTCCCAATTTGGAATTAGTGCTGACAGGTAAACCACTTTTTCATTTTTTGGTACTGAATAATACTTATAATTAATATTGGTTGTCACTGATTCTAATGGAATTATCTTTGCATTATCATTATCCTTTATGGTATAGTTCATTGCAACTTGATATTCTTTCCCTATTATACTTCTTTGTATTGTTTGCTCTGGTATATCATTAACTAAATCTGATGGTTGTTTTTTTGTTTTATCGTCTTTATAATATGAATATGGATAGGTAAAGTTCAGGTCATTTTCAATTGATATTCTTTTACCTGATTCAGCTGTTCCTACCTCTATTAATGGCACTGCATAGTCTACAATTGTCACTTCACTAAGCATTTGTGAGCTTGGTTCAAGTGCTATATCTCCATTCATAGAATATCCTGTTGGACTTACATATACTTCTTCCTTTTTAGCCTTTTGATAGCCTACAAAACTTGCTACTATTTCATAATATCCTGCATCTAAGGGTTGTATTTGGTAATTACCATCAATATCTGTTTGTGCTCCTCCTTTTTGTTGTCCTTCTCGTAGCACTATAACATTTACAAATGGCATTGGTTCATTGGTTTTCTTATCTGTTACTGTTCCTACTAATGTACCTACTTTTGGATTTCCTTCTAATTTTCTTGGTTGTGGTTGAGTGTTTGTATATGTTCCTTGTTGAGAGGTGGATTGGGTTTGTGATGCTTTATTTGATGTGTTTGAGGTTTGTGTTAATTGATAGTTTCTTGGTTTTATAGAATAATATTCTGGTTCTATCTTTGCTATTTGTCCTTGATTATTGGGTTCTTCGGTTGAGAATATTAGTTTTACATCTTCCCAATCTTCATTTGTATATTGTTTGAGGTTGGCTTTTAGGGTTAGTTCTGCTGAGTCTTTATTGGTTGTAAATTTTATATCGTAGAATGGATCCCATTGGATTTCCCCTGCCATATAATTATATACTAAATTTGCTTTCTTTACCGGCTTTTCACAATAGAGGTTTACTTTTATATAGGTTTCTGTTTTGTTCAAATTATCGTCTTGACTATCTCCTTGAAGTATTATATTAAGATTTGCTTCTGTTATTTCAATTATCTTATTTATATACTCTAATTCTTTTTCTTTGTATTGAAGCATTGAATTGACCTGGGTAATCTTTTCACGGAAATAATTTAAACCTTCTTTTATTTTTGATACTGTATCTATTTGAGATGTGTTTGAAATTACTTTCATTTTCTCCAATGATTTTTTCTCCTTTTTCAATGTTGAAATAAGGTTCCACACTTCTGTATGCTTATAATTAAGCAATTCAATTGAGTCTTTAAGTATTTTTACTCTTTTTCTGCTTTCTTCTGATAGTTTTTCTTCTGCTACTTTATCAGCTCTAACAACTTGTGAATAGGGAGAAAACTCCATTATCATAAACTCATCTGAATTATTAAATTGAATACTTTTGGTTTCCAATTTATCTGTATTCCCTGCAAGGATAAATTCATTGAATCCTTTTTTTAATGATAATTCAACACTCTTTTCAATTTGAGCTTGTGTTTTATATATGGTTACTTTACTAATTTTTGCGTAAACCTTATTGGTGTCTTGTGCATTAAGTGTAATGCTTAATAAATAAATAAGACAAACAAATATTATATTCTTTTTCATGACTTTCTCGTTTTTTTAGTTCAATATTATTTCAGCCAATCTTGGATATCGTACTGAATAGGTGAATGTAATGGTTTTAGATTCTAATGCCTTTAATGACAAATCCCAGCTAAGCTTTCCTGTCTTTTCATCATATTTTGCATTTGCCTTATCAATTGGAGTTACTGTTATTACCTCTGTATTGGATAAAGGAATCTGGTCTTGAAGATCTATGTCTATATTCTTTTGTGTGTTATTCTTAACATCCAAAGTAATTGTATATACAACTTCTGCATTATTGCCCATCATTCCTATCTTTTCAGGTTTTGTTTTTGATGATTTTCTGTTTACTGCAATTCTTTTTTCTTTTCCAACCGGTATTGAAAGAGTATCTTCGGTTTGTTGTGGATTAATCCATGTTTCACTAACAAAGTTATTATCAACATAAATCTTAGCCACTGCTTCCATGAGTTCCAATTCTTCCCAATCAGGTAATTGTGCTGAAAGATATACAATTCTATCCTTCTTTGGGATGGTTGAATACTTATAACTAATCTTTGTACTCATGGATTCTAATGGTATTATCTTTGGATTATCATTATTTTTAATTGAATAATTCATAGGTACTTGGTATTCTTTACCTATCATACTTTTTGAAAATTCTGTATTATTAGAAGAATTAGATTCTGATGATTCAGAACTATTTCCAGATTCTTTCTTTGCTACTCCATTCACATAAGTTACTGAACTTGATTCTACTTGCGAGGTTTTTGATTTGCTTTGAGAATAATTGGATGAATTATAATTTCTTGGTTTAACTATAAAGTATTCTGATTCTATTTCTGATACTTGTCCTAAATTATTTGGTTCTTCGGTTGAGAATACCAGTTTAACATCTTCCCAATCTTCCTGAGTATTTTGTTTTAAATTGGCTTTGATGATTAAATCAACTGAATCTTTATTGGTTGTGAATTTAATATCATAATATGCTTCCCATTCTATTCCATATACCATATATGAATATTCTAATTTTGCTTTCTTAATGGGTTGTTCGCAATAAAGATTTACTTTAATATAGGTTTCTGTCTTGTTTAAATTATCGTCTTGATTATTATTTTGCAGTATCAGATTAAGGTTTGACCTTTCAATATCAATTTGTTTATTTAATGCTTCTCTTTCTTTTTCTTTCTTTTGAATCATTGCATTGACTTCAATCATTTTATCATGAAAATAATTTAATCCATCTTTCATTTTTCCAACTGAATCAATTTCATTTGGAATTGAAATTATTTTCATATTTTCTAATGCTCTTTTTTCCTTATCTAATGCTGAAAGAGAATTATTTACCTCTGTTGTTTTATAAACAAGCAACTCAATTGAGTCTTTAAGTATTTTTACTCTTTTTCTGCTTGCTTCCGATAATTTTTCTTCTGCTACTTTATCGGCTCTAACAACTTGTGAATAGGGAGAAAACTCCATTATCATAAAGTCATTTGAGTTATTAAATTGTATGCTTTGATTTTCTAATTTGTAGGAATTACCTGCAAGAACAAATTCATTAAAGCCTTTTTTTAACGAGACTTCAATACTTTTTTCTATTTGTGCTTGTGAGTTATAGATAGTTACCTTATTTATTTTGGCATATACTTTATTGGTGTCTTGTGCATTAAGATTAATGCCTAAGAATAAAGATATACAAATCAAGAAAATAGTTCTTTTCATGTTATCAATCAATTAATATTGTTATTTACCTGCAAAAGTAAAGAAATAATTTCATAATATCAATCGATTTTTAAAAAAACAATTAAAAATATCTCAATTTAGAATTTCAGAAAAAGATTTATCCTTTTCAATTTTTGATTGAGCTTTTGAATTTTAGAACAAAACTAATTTACAAATTAAAAATTAAAACCTAACACTAACTATTAACTAAACCCGACCTTTTACAAATAAGCGTTAAGAAAATTGAAGTTTTGAACGTTAAAAAAGTTTATTCTGTCTGAGCGCAGCGAGTTTATAAACTTTTAGTTCAAAGCTTCAATTTTTAGCTTATTTGTGAATAGTCTTGATTTTTTGTTACTTTTTTATCAAGAAAAAAGTAAATAAGAAAGAGAAAAACCTATTCGTAACGTATAGCTTCAATTGGATCGAGATTGGCAGCTTTTTTGGCTGGATACCATCCAAAGAAAATTCCTGTTATGGTACATACTGCAAAGGAAAGTAAAACCGAAAATGTTGATACCGTTACTGCCCATCCTGAGGCTAATCTAATGATGAAAGAAACTCCTGAACCAAACAAAATTCCAATAAGTCCACCTGTTATGCTTAAAATTATGGCTTCAACCAAAAACTGAGCAAGTATATCCCTACCCCTTGCACCAACTGACATTCTTAAACCAATTTCTTTTGTTCTTTCAGTAACTGAAACATACATAATATTCATAATTCCAATACCTCCAACAAGCAATGATATTCCTGCAATTGAGCCTAAAAGTGTTGTTATGAAAGTTGTAATGGTTTTTATTTGATCAAGAATTTGTTCTTGTGATTCTACATAAAAATCTGGCTCTTTACCTTCTTCTGACTTATGATTCCTTTTTAAAACATCAGTTATTTCATTCATTGCTCTTGTAGAATATTCTTCACTGAGAGATGAAGCAAAAATTGCATGAAGGTGATCTATGGCAACAATACGTTTTTGAACAGTAGTGTAGGGTGCTAACAAAACATCATCCTGATCTTGTCCAAAAGTGCTTGAACCTTTTGATTTTAAAACACCAATAATTTGAAATGGAATACTGTTATATCTAATTATCTTACCTATTGGGTCTTCACCATTGGTAAATAACTTCTCAACAACTGTTTTACCCACAATACATACTTTTGCAGAGTTTTTTATATCCGATTCAGAAAAACCAACTCCATCTTGAATCTTGTATTTTCTAATATCCAAGTAATCCTCATTCCCACCTTCCACTCTTATTGGATGATTATTTGAGCCATAAATCAATTGACCACTTGCAGTAACATAAGGAGATACTCCTGAAAGATATTGACACTCCATTTCAATATCCTTATAGTCTTTTATTTTTAAGCTTTCCATTGCAGAGGATCCTTTTGAAACTCCTTCCCTGTTGAAGTTTGGTTGAATCATAATCATATTGGAGCCCATATCAGATATTTCTCCTGTAATGCTTTGTTTGGAACCTTCGCCAATGGCAAGCATAATGATTACAGAAGATACTCCTATGATTATCCCAAGCATGGTTAGGAAACCCCTCATTTTATTATTCATCAATGCCCTTAAAGCAATTGATATTAAATTATTCAAATTCATAATTAATCTTCTTTTGGCAATGAATCCAACATTTGTTTTGCACTTTTTATGTTTTCATTAAGCTTATCCTCAATAATTCTTCCATCCCTTAGAACAATGTTTCTTGAACTGAACTCTGAAATTTCAGGGTTATGTGTTACAAAGATTATTGTTCTACCTTTTGAATGTAATTCTTGCATAAGGGTAAGTATTTCGTAGGATGTTCTTGAATCTAAATTACCTGTTGCTTCATCTGCCAAAATCATAACAGGGTCATTAACCAAAGCTCTGGCTATGGCAACTCTTTGTTGTTGACCTCCTGACATTTGTTGTGATTTATGAAGCATTCTATCCTCCAAACTAACATCAATCAATGCTTTTTTGGCTTTTTCTTTTCTTTGTGCGGCTGAGTATTCTGAATTATAAAGCAAAGGTAATTCAACGTTTTCCAAAGCAGTTGTTTTGGGTAAAAGATTGTAGGATTGAAAAACAAAACCAATTTTTCTATTTCTATAAATGGCTCTTTCGTTTTTGCTCATTTTTGCAACTGGCTTTCTATCCAAAAAATATTCTCCATCAGTTGGAGTGTCCAAGCATCCAAGAAGATTTAGCAATGTGGATTTACCACTTCCCGATGTTCCCATAATGGTAACAAACTCTCCTTCCTGAACAGAAAAGCTAACACCTCTCAAAGCATGAACAGTTTCCTCTCCTACTTGGAAATCTCTTTTAAGATCTTTAATTTCAATAATCGTATTACTCATACTTTATTAGTGTCTTGGTCCAAACATTGAACCATCTTTCTTTAATATTGAATTATCAATTGTACCTACAACAATTTGTTCTTTCTCTTTCAATCCTCCTATAATCTCTGCCTTTGAACCATTATTTATACCAATTTTAACTTCTTTTGTTTTTAATGTATCACCTATTGCCACCCACACAAATTTCTTTTTCTTATCCTTTGGCTCTTTAATTATCCATTTTTTACCCAATAAAGATTGGTCTGGCTTAAAGCTTAAAGCTTTTGATGGTATTGATAACACATTGATTTTTTCATTTGTGAAAATATTCACACTTGCTGTTAATCCTGGTTTAAGTTTAAAATCATCATTTGGAGCATCAATAATAACTTCATAGGTAACAACATTTGTGGTTGTGGTTGCATTTAGTCTCACTTGTTGAACCCTGCCCTGAAACGTTTCATCAGGATAAGCATCAACTGAAAACTCAACCTTTTGTCCTTCTTTAATTTCTCCTATATCTGCTTCATCAACACTTGCAACAATTTGCATCTTGGATAAATCCTGAGCAATTGTAAACAAAGTTGGAGTATTGAAACTTGCAGCAACTGTTTGTCCTTCTTCAACAGCACGTTTTAAAACCACTCCATCAATTGGAGAATAAATGGTTGCATAAGCCAAATTGGTTTTACTCTTGGTGTAGTTTGACTGAGCCATTTCATAACTTGTTTTTGACTTATCATAATTATATTTTGCCTGTTCAAACTCTGCATCACTAATCAACTGTTTTGAATGCAATTCTTTTTGACGATTATAATTCAGTTTTTGAAATTCAAACTCAATCTTTGAAGCATCAAGGTTAGACTTCATTGCTTTAAGTTCATTATCCAACATTTCCTTATCAATCTCTGCCAAAAGCTGACCTTTCTTAACCACAGAATTAAAGTCAACATATAACTTCTTAATAATCCCCGAAACCTGCGTTCCAACCTCCACCTGATTGATTGGCTTAACTGTTCCTGTTGCAGTTATCAAAGTGCTAATATTTTCTTTAACCACCATTTTCTTATCAAGGGATATTAGATTTTTTTTCTTTGGAGAAAATATCAAAGACAACGCAATTATAATAACTATTATACTTGCTGAAATTATTATTATTTTCTTTTTCTTTGTCATAAGAATTTACTTTTAACTAATTATTTCTATGATTATTAATATTTAAGATCTAAGGGTTGCAATTGGTAGAAAAGCATCAACTCCTTGCTCATAATGGCTTGAAATTTTGATTGAAGCATTTCCTGTTGAGCAGTCAGAAGGTTATTTCTTTCTGTCATCAGTTCAATTGTATTTTTCATACCAAGATTAAACTTTTCTTCAACCAGTTGATAAGATATCTCTTGCGAAGAAACTTTTGCCTTTGCAGCAATAAAAGAGTTTTGATTGTTTATAGCATCAAGATAAAGAGTCTCAATAATTTTCCATGCATCCTTTTCAGCAAGGGCAAGTTCCAATTCTGACTGTTGAATTGATATATCTGCTTTCTTAACATTCGATTTGTTTTGTCCACGAGAAAAAATAGGAACAGAAATATTTAAACCAACCGATTCAAAGAAACCACTCTTCAACTGGTTCATCAAATTTAAAGTACTTTGAGAACTATGACCAGTATTAAGACCTGCATTTAAACTAATTGTTGGATAATAACCTGCTTTTGCAATACTTCTTGACAGTTTGGATAACTCAATATTATTCTTGCTGTTTGTAATTCCAACAAAATAATCATAGCTGTTTTTGTAAATATCGTTTAATGATTGAAGTGGAGCAACAACATCCTCATCACTAATCCTAGGAATTACAATATCAATATCATCTGTCAACTCCAACAACTGTTTTAAATCTAATTTCGATTTTTGCAAAGAGTTTTTAGCTTGAACCAATTGATATTTATAAGAAACATTTTGACTTTCAAGCTGAGCATAATCAGCCTTTGAAATACTACCAGCCTTCATCAAAGCTTCTGAACGTTTTAGTTGTTGTTCCGAAAGTTTCAAAATAGCATCCTGAATATTTACAGATTCATTAGCAAAGAGAATTTCAACATAATATTGAATTATAGCAACAGTAATTTGATTTTCTGAATTTTTAATCTCCAACCTGCTAATCTCTTCCTGCTTTTGACTTTGAAGAATATTCTTTCTCAATCTCCCACCATTATAAAGAGTAACCGAACTGTTCAACCCATAACTGCCAGTATAAGACAGTTTATCTAAACCAGAAGATTGTTTTTCGTTGTAATAAGAGAGGTTTTGACCACTACTGAAACTAAGGTCAGGATAAAGAGCTTGTCTGGCTTCATAAGTTCCCACTTGACTTTGCTCATAAGTTAGCTTAGCTTTCTTAACAGTTAAATTATGTTCCTTAGCATACTCAATACACTCATTCAAATTCATTGTTTTTCTGTTCTCCTGTTGAGAAAAAGCATAAGAACACAAGTTTAAAATCACAACCAAAGCAATAAACCTTCTCATAAAACTAATATTTGATATTTATTTGATTTATCATTTCTAAATCCCCCATTCAAAAGAATTTACTTTACATACTAAAAAAACTTAATTTCAATAATATTATTGCAAGAACAGGAAAATTTTCCACAAAAATAAATCGCTGCCTTTAATCAATTAAAAACAGCGACTTACACCAAACCATTTATATTCCTATTAAACATAAATCAAATAACTTTTTAATTCTTTTTACGGATAATTAAGGAATAAGGTTATGGATTTAATAAAAAGTAGGATAAGATAAACCTTATTATTCAAATTCGTTGGTAAAAAAATAAATAATATTACTATTTTAAGACCTTATTTCAGTAAAATAGAATAAGGAGTTAGTAAAGGGATTTTTTAGTGGAAATAGTTAGAGGTAAACAGGGTTTTTATTATTGCTTTATTTGCTGACATATAGTTTGTTAGGAGGCTTTTAGTTAGAGCAGTTAGAGGTAAATTGCATTTTTAGAAACTTTCTTATAATTTATACTCAAAACTATTTATGGTTTTTTGAATTTTGTATACAACTCTTTTTTCTCACTTTTACCTCTAACTGCTCTAACTTAAAATGCTATAATATTATATAAATCATACTATTATGCAATATCTTCAATTTCGTCAAAGTCCAACTCTTTTTGGATAAGCGAGAAATTAAGAGTGATAAAGAAAATAAAACCTTATTTCAGTAAAATAGAATAAGAAGTTAGTAATATAGAATAAGGAGTTAGCAAAATAGAATAAGGAGTTAGCAAAATAGAATAAGGAGTTAAGAAATTAGAATAAGGAGTTATTGAAAACAAATCTCAATCATAATCAAAAATAAGTCAATCATAATTTAATTTTTGATTGACTTATTTCAAAATATGTCTGATATATTTTTATTTATCCTTGATATATTTTCAACTATGATTGACTTTTTTTGAGATATGTTTTAATTCAATATCAAATTAACTCCTTTTGGTTGGCGGACTGTGTAGTTGAAGGTTATGGTTTTTTGTTCTAATGCTTTTAGGGAGAAGTCCCAGGTTAGTTTTCCTATTTTTTCATCGTATTGGGCATTGGATAAATCACCTGCTGTTATGGTTATTTTTTCTTGATTGGATAGAGGTATCTGGTCTACTACGTTAATGTCTATTGGGGTTTGATTGTTATTCTTTATTGAAAGGGTTATGGTTACCACAGTTTCTGTTGTGTTAGACAGTAATCCTGTTTTTTCTGGTTTTGTTTTAGCCACTTTTCTATCTACTGCCACTCTTTTGTCTTGGCCTATTGAAAGGTTAAGGGTGTCTTCGGTGTTGGATGAGCTTATATATGTATCGTTTATATAATTGTTTTCAAGGTATATTTTACCATTTGCATCCATTAATTCCAAGTCTTCCCATTGTGGCATTAGAGCTGAAATATATGCTGCTTTTTCAATTTTTGGTATTGTGTAGTGTTTGTAGTCGGCTTTTGTTGATTTGGTTTCAAGAGCTATAATTTTTTCTTTTCCATCGCTTATTATTGTGTGTTTCATCCCTATTTCATATTCTTTTCCTAACATTGTTAGTTGCGATACTGTCATTTCGGAATATTTTGTTGCATTAGCCATTGGGACTGCATATTCAGCTGCATCTTCTGAAACACCAGATACTTTTGCACCTAAACTTTCTACATTATTGGCTTGTTTTCTATAAGTTCTTGCGTGTTGTTGTTGAGGTTGTAAATAGTAAGGATATAGGTTTCCTAACATTCTTCCAGAATTTGGTTGCTCGGTTGAAAAGATTAGTTTAACATCGTTCCAATCTTCTCCTGTTTGTTGAGTTAATTGTGCTTTTAGAACAAAGGATGCAGGATCGGATGGTTTGGTAAATTTTACATCGTAGAATGGTTGCCAGTAAACTCCTCCTACATTATATGTATAGCTAAGTTTGGACATTGGGATATTCTTATCACTGTAAATATTAAGTCTTATATAGTATTCATTGCGTGGTTGAAAGTTATTTTCTGCTCCTTGAAGTATAATATTTATTTGATTATTTATCTCATTTATTCGAATACTTCTTTTTGATACTATTGCATTTTCTTTTTGAAGCATTTTACTAATCTCCATCATCTTATCTCTATAATAACTTAGTCCATCTTTAATTTTTGGTATTGAGTCAATGGATTGTGGTTGAGACATTATTTTCATATTGTCCAAAACTTGCTTTTCTCTACTAAGTATTGAAACAAGAGTGTAGGAATCGGAGTTTTGGTTGTTTAACAAATCAAGGGAGTCTCTTAGAATTTTTAGTCTGAGTTTTTTATCTGCTGATAGTTTATCTTCGGAAGGTTGTTTGGGTTGAACATATTGCATAAATGGAGTAAAATCAGTTATAATGAAATCGTTGATTGAGGTAAACTGCAAGCTTTGAGTTTGCATATATTGTGAATTGCCTGAAAGTATTATTTCATTATTTCCTTGTTTGAGAGGGAATGAAACTGTTTTTTCTATTTGTGCTTGTGCCAAAAAGACTTTAACTTGATTAATTTTCCCACTGTAAGTAGGCGTTTCTTCTTGTGCAAAAGCATTTAATGTTAAGCTAAAAACTAATGCTAAACTAACTATTATTCTTTTCATAAAACTTAATTATGTGATTATTGTAAAAACATATATTTATAATGTGAATTTTAAGCAAATATTGTACCAAAGTAGTATTTTGAAAATTTGATTTCTAATTTTAAGTGAAAATATTTATCTTTGCAGATTGTATTAAAAGAAAAATAATAAATCTTATGAGTGATTTTGCTGCAAAATATGACCCAAAGCTAATTGAAGATAAGTGGTATGATAAATGGACAAAGGACAATCTTTTCCATTCAGAACCTGATGAAAGAGAACCTTATTGTATTGTTATTCCACCACCAAATGTAACTGGAATTCTGCATATGGGACATATGCTCAATAACACCATTCAAGATGTTTTGGTTCGAAGAGCAAGAATGCAAGGCAAAAATGCTTGTTGGGTTCCCGGCACTGACCATGCGTCTATTGCAACAGAAGCTAAGGTTGTAGCTATGTTGAAAGACAAGGGTATTGACAAAAAAGACCTTACAAGAGATGAGTTTCTTTCATATGCATGGCAATGGAAAGAGAAACATGGCGGTATTATTCTTGAACAGTTGAAGAAACTTGGTGCTTCTTGCGACTGGCAAAGAACTCGTTTCACCATGGAGGATGCTCTTTACGAATCGGTTATTGATGTTTTTGTTGACTTGTATAACAAGGGCCTGATTTATCGTGGTATTAGAATGGTGAATTGGGATCCTAAGGCATTGACTGCTTTAAGTGATGAAGAAGTTATTTTTAAGGAACAAAACTCCAAGCTTTACTATTTAAAATACAGGATTGAGGGAGAAGATAATTTTGTTGTGGTTGCAACCACAAGACCTGAAACAATTTTGGGAGATACTGCTGTTTGCGTTCATCCTGAGGATGAAAGATTTGCTCACTTGAAGGGAAAGAAAGTTATTGTTCCTATTGTAAACAGAGTTGTTCCAATAATCTACGATGAATATGTTGATAGAGAATTTGGTACTGGTGCTTTAAAAATTACACCTGCTCACGATATTAACGACTATACTCTTGGTTTGAAACATAAACTTGACAGCATTGACATTTTCAACGATAACGGAACTCTTAACCATTTTGGAATGCAGTATGAAGGAATTGACAGGTTTGATTGCAGAAAGAAAATCGTTGCTGACTTACGAGAAACTGACCTTATGTTTAAGGAAGAGGACTACACCAACAAGATTGGCTGCTCTGAAAGAACTGATGCAGTTATTGAACCTAAGCTTTCTGTTCAGTGGTTTTTGAAAATGGAAGACATTTCAAAGAAAGCTCTTCAAGTTGTGGAAGATGATGTAATCAAATTCCACCCTGCCAAATTCAAAAACACTTATCGTCACTGGATGGAAAATGTTAAGGATTGGTGCATTTCTCGTCAATTGTGGTGGGGACAAAGAATTCCTGCCTACTATTTGCCAAACAGAGAGATTGTTGTTGCAAAATCTAAGGAAGAAGCTTTGAAGATTGCAAATGAAAAATTCCCTGCTGAAAACTACAAACTTGAAGATTTAAGACAGGATGAAGATGTTCTGGACACATGGTTTTCTTCATGGTTGTGGCCAATTAGTGTTTTTGACGGAATCAGATATCCTGACAATAAAGATATTAATTACTACTACCCTACCAACGATTTAATCACTGCTCCTGAAATTCTTTTCTTCTGGGTTGCAAGAATGATTATTGCAGGTCAAGAATACAGAAATGAAATACCTTTTAAGAATGTTTATTTAACTGGTATTGTTAGAGATAAATTGGGAAGGAAGATGAGCAAATCGCTGGGAAACAGTCCTGACCCAATTGGTTTAATTGAAAACTATGGAGCTGATGGAGTAAGGGTTGGTATGCTTATGGCTTCACCTGCTGGTAACGATCTATTGTTTGACGAAAGCTACTGCGAACAGGGGAGAAACTTCTCCAACAAAATCTGGAATGCTTTAAGACTTGTTACAGGTTGGGAAATTGCTGATATTGAACAGCCACAACATTCAAAAATTGCTATTGACTGGTTTAGAGCAAAACTTAATGAAACTCTTATCGAACTTGAAGATGATTTTGCAAAATATCGTTTGAGTGAAAGTTTAATGAAGGTTTATAAGCTTATTTGGGATGATTTCTGTTCTTGGTATTTGGAAATTATTAAACCTGCCTATCAGAAACCAATTGACAGAACAACATACACAGAAACTATCAAGCTGTTTGAAGACTTAATGAAGGTTCTTCATCCTTACATGCCTTTCCTTACAGAAGAAATTTATCATATAATTGAAGACAGAAAAGCAGATGATTATATTATGCTTGCTCAAATGCCAAAAGCTTTTGAAAACAGTTCTACAATAGTTGCTGACTTTGGTTTTGCTCAGGAAAAGATTTCTGCTATTCGTCAGGTTAGAAATGAAAAGAATATTGCTCAAAAAATTGCCTTGGAACTTTTCGTTAAAGAATCTTTAAATGAAAATAAAGAATTTGACGGCATAATAACCAAGCTTTGTAATATTTCAAATCTTGAATATATTTCAGACAAAAAAGAAGGTGCTTTGTCAGTTATGGTTCGCACAACAGAAATGTTTATTCCTCTTGGAGATACAATCAACAAAGAAGAAGAAATAAAGAAACTTCAAAGCGATTTGAAATACTATGAAGGTTTTGCCAAGAGTGTTAAGGGAAAACTGTCTAATGAAAAATTTGTCAGTGGAGCTCCTGCACAGGTTGTAGAAAATGAAAGGAAAAAACTTTCTGACGCTGAGCAAAAGATAACCTCAATTCAGGAACAGTTAAAAATGTTATTATAAAATACAGAGACGTGATTAATCACGTCTCTGTATTGTTTTATCACTTCTCTCTGATATAAAATAGTCTCTACAAATAGATTATTCAATAATGTATTCTTTATCTAGTTAAAAATTATTACTTTTGTAATCATTAAAACTAAATATTAAGAATATGAAACTAAATACTAATAACATTAATCAGGAAAAGTTTACTATTTACTTTTTATTGTTATTAGTATATGTCATTACTTTCTATCCTTTAACAAAGGTCGGATTCACTGTTGGTGATGATATTGATTTGTATACCGAAACATGCAAAGGTCATTGGGGTCATGTTGTTGGCAACTGGCCATTTCTTCAAGGCAGGTTTTACTTTTTCTTTTCTCGCTACATTCAAACTGTACCTTATTTAATTGATAATCCTGTCTATTTCGACTTAACTTATATTCTCCCTATTGTTGGATGTTTTGTTCTTTTCACAACTCTTGTTCACAGGGTTTTTAAGAGCTCTTCTATTACTCTTTTTACTGCAATTCTCCTTTCTTCAAGTTTTCAAATTATAGGTTTTCACTCCATAACTACTGCTTATCCTTTCTTTTTTACAACTGGATTTTGCATAATCTTAATTGGATTGAATGTTTATATTTCTTCCTTTGATTTAAAGAAAAAGAGCTATTTATACACTTCTGCAATCCTTATGTTTATTGCAACTTTATTTTATGAAACCTTTTTGATGTATTATCTGGTTTTCTTTATAGTTGCTATTTGGAAAAATAATGTTTTTGCAATAAGAACAAAGGAAATATATTTAAAGACTTTAAGAAACCTAATTCCATTCATTGTTGGAGGCATTGTATATTTGATTGCTTATTTTGGTTTTCAATATTTTTATCCTCCTAAATATACTGGTGCTAATCTTGCAAATGATATAACAATTGGTGGATTGTTTTCAACCGCCACTTTAATGAGTAAACTTTCTTTTCCTTTACAGGTATTTTATGAATATAATGGTTTGCTTTTTAAGCATACTATGAGTTTGGATGGTGTTTTCAAAACTTGCAGAATGGATTTGGTCGTTCTGATTCAGGGATTGATTGTAATGGTTTTGGCTTATTATGCTTTGAATAAATACAAAACTGTAAAGTATATTCACTTGCTTTGGGGTTTTGTGGTTGGGATTTGTTTGGTTTATATTCCACTTTTGATTGTTTCTTCTTCTTCAAGATACTATTTGCAAAACTGGCATAGCTATGTTCCTACATTTTTCGCTTTCTTTGGATATGCTTTAATGTTATTGATGGTTTTGTTTGCTATTTTAAATCTGGTATCTTTTTCAAAACCTTTAAGAATTATATTTCAAGTTTTTGTCTGTCTTCTATTGTTTTGGGTTAATACACTTACGCAGTCGGGCAACAGAGCTGTTGCAGCGGATATGGAAACATCAAATATCCGTTTTGAAATGGCTGATTATGCAATTAAACAGGGAGTTATTCCAAACCTCACAACTAAAACTCCTGTATGTTTTGAACAGACTCACAACACAACTTCCTATATGGGAGAATGGGTAACAAAACAGTATTTCAGCTGGAAAGATTTCTTTGTCAAGCAATTGGGAAAGAAATATAATTTCATTGATAACTATGAAAAGTTTGTATTAAAGAACAGCAAGCAGGATAAGGTTTGGGTATGCTTTTTCAGACAATCAACAAAGACTAATGATGCAATTATGTATTTTGCAGGATTGAGTGGAAACCGTTTGGCAAAAACTCAAAATGAAATTGTCTGCGATACAGTAATTGTTATGTATCACAGTCCTTTTAAGACTTTTAATGTAAGCATTGCAAGCGAAAATATTGGGGATAGTGTTCTTATTAATAATATGCCAATAAATTCAATTGGAAATTATCACAGTGCAAACTTAGATGTTTCAATTAGAGAAAAACATAATAATTCTGTTTTCTGGATTGTTGGTAAAAACCTCATTCCTTCTACCCTTACGATTAGCAATGTTTTAAATAGTAGTCAAACATTACACACTAAATCAACAATCACTCTTTCAGAAAAAGAAAGAATTAATGATATTATTCAAGAGATAAGGAATACTCCTTCCTGGTATAAAAATGTTGAGGGAAAAGCTAAGAAAGAAAACATTAGCATTGAAGAAGCCTTAAAGAATGATGCTAAGTGGATGTACGATAATGAAAGGGTAAACAAATAAAAAAAGCAGAACTAAAAAAATAGTTCTGCTTAATGGTTAAATATCTATTTGAGTTAAGATTAATTTTCTTTTGCAAATTCTTTATAGAAATAAGGTATTGTTTCTATTCCTTTAAAAAATTGTTCCAATGGGTAGTTTTCATTTGGTGAGTGAATTGCATCTGAACCTAAACCAAAGCCCATAAGAATTGATTTAATTCCAAGTATTTTTTCAAATCCTGCAACAATTGGAATTGAACCACCACTTCTTGTTGGTATTGGTCTTTTTCCATAAGTTGTTTGATATGCTTTTTCTGCTGCTTTATAAGCTGGCATATCAATTGGAGAAACATAAGCATAACCTCCATGCAATGGTGTAACTTCAACTTTAACACTCTTTGGAGCTAAGCTTTCAAAGTATTTTTGGAAACGTTCTGTTATTACATTATAGTCTTGGTCTGGAACTAAACGGAAAGAGATTTTTGCATGTGCAGTTGAAGGGATAACTGTTTTTGCTCCTTCTCCCTGATAACCTCCCCAGATTCCACAGCAGTCTAATGAAGGACGAATACCTGTGCGTTCAATTGTTGAATAACCTTTTTCTCCATGCAGTTCTTCAATATTTAATGCTTTTTTATATTCTTCTTCATCGTATGGAGCTTGTGCCATTAGTGTTCTTTCTTCATCTGAAACAAAAACAACTTCTTTATAAAAATCAGGAACAGTAACATGATTGTTTGAATCAGTTAACTTAGATATCATTTCACAAAGAATATTTATAGGGTTTGCTACTGCTCCTCCATAAAGTCCTGAATGAAGATCTCTACTTGGTCCTGTAACTTTTACTTCAACATATCCCAAACCTCTTAATCCAGTTGTAATTGAAGGAACATCTTCTGCAATCATTCCTGTATCAGATACAAGGATAATATCTGCTTTAAGCAATTCTTTATTTTCTTCACAGAATGGATAAAGTGATGGAGAACCAATTTCTTCTTCTCCTTCAAGCACAAACTTAACATTGCAAGGCAATTGATTGGTTTTAACCATATATTCAAATGCTTTTGCATGCATGAATGATTGACCTTTATCATCATCTGCTCCACGTGCCCAGATCTTACCATCTCTAATTTCTGGTTCAAAAGGAGATGTATTCCATAATTCAATTGGATCTACTGGCATCACATCATAATGACCATAAATCATAACTGTTTTAAGTTTTGGATCAATTATCTTTTCTGCATATACAACGGGATTTCCCTGTGTTGGCATAATTTCGCACCTGTCAGCACCTGCTTCAAGAATTAACTGTTTCCAGTATTCGGCACATCTTAACATGTCTGGCTTGTGAGCTTCAATTGATGATATTGATGGTATGCGAATCAGATTAAATAATTCATTTAAAAATCTTTCTTTGTTTTCTTCAATGTAGTTCTTTACAGTATTCATATTATTTTATTCTTATTTTTTAATTCTTATTCTTCTTCCTCAAAATATTCAGGAAGAACTAAGTCATCTTTTGAAAGTACTGGAAAATTAATGTAATCTCTAATGATTAATGCAGCAGGGAATATTTCTTTTAGTTTAAGATATGGTCCAAATGCATCAAGTTTTGTTAAATAATCTCCACATTTTACAGTGAAATTTGGTTCTTCAAAAAACACATAAGCTCTTAAATCGGGGAAATTACTAATTATCTCATCTCTTAAATCAAATGCCTGTTGTTTAGAGCCTGCACCTGTAAAAACTCCAACCTTAATTCTAAATCCTATTGCTGTTCTTGAAATTTCATTAAAAGCAATATGTTGTTCAAGTATGGTTTGTAATCTACCATCGGCAACTACTTCAACCTGAGCTTTTGTATTTTGTGCGAATAGTGTTAGTGCAAATAATAGTGTTAGTATTTTAAGTTTTGTCATTTCTTTAATTAGAACTTATTATTTTGCAGCTCCATGGAGTTGAACATTTGGAACAATCAAAACTGGGAATGGAGATAGATTTATCATTTGTTGTGAATATGGTCCAAGGAATAGGAAGTTTGTAATAGTCTTTTCTTGCTCTACCATAGTTACAATAAGATCTGCATTTATATTTTTAGCATAATCTAATGTTGCTGTTGTGATATTTTCAGTGTCAACAAATTCAGTTGTAAATGGTAATTTATGTTGAGCTAAGAATTTCTCAACACTTAATACAAAACCACGTACTTCATTTCTTACAGACTTAATATTACTTGTTTGAATTCCCAAAATACAAATATGAGATTGAGGGAACATCTTTGCAAATTCAATTGTCCAAGGCACCTTTTGGCGTGTATCTCTTGAAGAGTCAATTGGAAGAACAATCTTTTCAAGATGTTTATCAAAATTAAATGTTTCTCTAACTATCAAAACAGGTGCTTCACATTCAATAACTAATTTAAAAGCATTTTGACCAGCATATTTTTCATCAAAACCACTTCTGCCATGAGCTCCAATAACAAGTAAGTCTGGATTTTCGTCCTTAACTAATTTAGCAATTGCCAGATAAACCTTTCCTTGACAAATTATGTATGATATGTTTTTACCATTCAATTTAGGTTTATAATCTGATGCTATCTTATTTAACTCTTGTTGTGCTTCTTCTCTATCTTTTTCTTTGGTTTCGATCCAAGCCATTAAAATATCAGCTCCTGTACGATTAGCAATATCAACAGCCAATCTTAAAGCAGTCATTGAGGATGTAGAAAAATCAATTCCAACTATAATTTGAGACATCATAAGCATTAATTTTTAAAATTAATAATTTATTTATTGGTAACTTATTCTGGAAATTAGTACCTTTGCAAATATAATTTTCCAATATAATTTTTGGCAAATATAGGCATAAAATTTAAAAAACAAAAATTATTTCGTAATTATTTTGTATGAACGAGAATTTGGATCCCAATCCATCAAGACTAAACAACACTGAAAAAGACTTTGAAAGAGCTTTAAGGCCTTTACATTTCGATAGTTTTGCTGGGCAACCTCAAATTATAGAAAACCTTAAAATTTTTGTTCAGGCTGCGAAGGAAAGAAATGAAAGCTTGGATCATGTTCTTTTACACGGACCTCCTGGATTAGGGAAAACAACCCTTTCTCATATAATTGCAAATGAGCTTGGAGTAAATTTAAAACTAACATCAGGTCCTGTTTTGGATAAACCAGGAGAATTGGCAGGAATTTTAACTAATTTGGAAGAAAATGATGTTCTTTTTATTGACGAAATACATCGTTTAAGTCCTGTTGTTGAAGAATACTTGTATTCTGCAATGGAAGATTATAAAATAGATATTTTAATTGAATCAGGACCAAATGCACGAAGTGTTCAAATTGCACTTAGCCCTTTCACTCTTATTGGAGCCACAACTCGATCTGGACTACTAACTGCACCACTTCGTTCTCGTTTTGGAATAACATCTCGCTTACAATACTATAACCACGACACTCTTAATAAAATCATAAAACGTTCTGCCAATATTCTAAACACTCCAATCGAAGACAACGCATCGGAAGAAATTGCAAGAAGAAGTAGAGGAACTCCTCGTATTGCCAATCTTTTACTTAGAAGAGTTAGAGACTTTGCTCAAATAAAAGGCAATGGAACAATTACATTAGAAATTGCTCAAATGGCACTATTGGCATTGAATGTTGATAAGAATGGATTGGATGAAATGGATAATAGAATTCTTTCAGCAATTATTGATAAATTTAAGGGAGGACCTGTTGGACTAACAACCATTGCAACTGCTGTTGGCGAAGATGCTGGAACAATTGAAGAAGTATATGAACCTTTCCTTATTCAGGAAGGATTTCTGATGAGAACTTCCAGAGGAAGAGAAGCAACGCCATTAGCATATCAACATCTTGGTAAAAATTACATAAGCAAACAAGGAGATTTAGGAAGCTTATTTGATTAATGGTTAATGATTAGTAAAAAGGTCATTAAAATCATTAAAGTCATTACAAAAAAAGAAAAAATTAAAAATTAAAAACAATAAAATATATGGCAACACATAAAATCAGTGCTAAGAAACTAACACTAAAACAAGTTGAAAAAATATTAAATTCCAACACAAAATTAGAGTTATCAGATGATGCAAAAGAAAGAATAAACAATTGCAGAAACTATCTTGATAAGAAAATGGAAACCCAGAAAGAACCTATTTATGGAGTAACAACCGGATTTGGTTCTTTATGCAATATATCAATCAGCAAAGAAGAACTTTCTCAACTTCAAAAGAATTTGGTTATGTCTCATGCCTGCGGTATGGGAGAAGAAGTTCCAGAAGAAATTGTAAGAATTATGCTTTTAAACAAAGTTCAATCACTTTCTTATGGTAACTCAGGAGCTCAACTTGTTACAATTGAACGTTTGATTGCTTTCTACAATGAAGGAGTTTACCCAGTTGTTTATCAACAAGGTTCTCTTGGAGCATCAGGTGACTTAGCACCTTTGGCTCATATGTGCTTACCTCTTTTAGGACTTGGAGAAGTTTATTATGAAGGAGAACGTTACAATGCAGAAGAAATAAACAAGAAATTTGGCTGGGAACCAATTGAACTGAAATCAAAAGAAGGTTTGGCACTTTTAAATGGGACTCAATTTATGAGTGCTTATGCAGTTTGGTGTATTTTGAAAGCTCAAAAACTTTCATTCCTTGCTGACCTTATCATGTGTGTTTCTTTGGAAGCATTTGACGGAAGAATTGAACCTTTCTTTGATCCAATTCATCAGGTTAGACCTCACAAGGGACAGATTGAAACAGCTAAAAATATTAGAGAATTTTTGGAAGGAAGTGAAATCATTAAACAAAAGAAACAACACGTTCAAGACCCATATTCATTCCGTTGTGTTCCACAAGTTCATGGAGCATCAAAGGATGCTATTGGTTGGGTAGCAAGTGTAATTACAACAGAAATAAATTCAGTTACCGATAATCCAACTGTTTTCCCTGAACTTGATGAAGTTATTTCAGCAGGAAACTTCCATGGTCAACCTCTTGCAATTAATCTTGACTATTTAGCTATTGCAGTTGCTGAACTTGGTTCAATTTCTGAAAGAAGAACTTATCAACTGATTGCAGGAAAGAGAGACCTTCCTTCATTCCTTGTAGCTAATCCAGGATTAAACTCAGGTTTTATGATTCCTCAATACACACAAGCATCAATTGTATCTCAATCAAAACAATTATGTACACCAGCGTCAGTTGACACCATTGATTCATCACAAGGACAAGAAGACCATGTTTCATTTGGTTCAAATGCTGCAACAAAACTTTATAGAGTTGTAAATAACACAGAAAGAATTCTTGCAATTGAACTTTTCAATGCTACACAAGCACTTGAATTTAGAAAACAAAAAACAGGTTTAAAATCATCTGATGCAATTGAATCATTTGTTGAAGAATACCGCAAGGAAGTTAATTTTGTTAAGGAAGACGAAATTATGTACAAACTAATGCATAAGAGCGTTGAATTTCTTGACAACATTGAAATTGTTGAAGAATAGTTTTTAATGATTAATAATATTTTACCACAATAAAATAAATGGGACTTACGTAAAAATAAGTCCTGTTTATTTTAAAATATATCTCACTTATTTTTATAAAAGCTCTGTTTATTTTTAAAGCAAATCGATTAAATGGCATTTTTACCAATAACAAAAAAAGAAATTGAAAACCTTGGGTGGGATTATGTGGATGTAATTATCGTTAGTGGCGATGCTTATGTTGATCATCCCAGCTTTGGACATGCTGTAATTGGAAGAGTGCTTGAAAACTCCGGTTACAGAGTTGCCATTATTCCACAACCCAATTGGAGAGACGACCTTAGAGATTTCAAAAAATTAGGACAGCCACGTTTGTTTTTTGGAGTAAGTGCAGGAGTTATGGATTCAATGGTAAATCATTACACTGCTTTAAAAAGAAAGCGTAGCGATGATGCTTACACTCCTGGTGGAGAAGCAGGTTACAGACCTGATTATGCAACTATTGTTTACACTAATATTCTCAAAGAAATTTATCCCAATACACCGGTAATTCTTGGAGGAATTGAAGCCTCAATGAGAAGAAATGCTCATTATGATTACTGGTCAGACAGCTTAAAACCTTCCATACTTACAGACAGCAAAGCAGATATGCTTGTTTATGGAATGGGAGAAAAAACAATTGTGGAAATTGCTGAAAGATTGGAAAAAGGAGAAAAGATTAGCGAGATAAAAGACATTTATCAAACAGGATTTATTTCAAAGGATATTCCAAAGAATGATGCTTGGAAAACCATTGAACTGCCTTCATACGAAGATTGTTTGAAAAGCAAACATAAGCAGGCTGACTCCATACTTCAAATTGAAAAAACATCAAATAAGATTATTGGTGAAAGACTGGTTCAAAAACATGGAGAAGATTATATAATTATCAATCCATTCAATCCAAATTTTTCATCCTCTGACCTTGATAAATCATTTAATTTGCCTTACGAAAGAAAACCACATCCAAAATACATTAAGAGAGGAAATGTTCCTGCCTTTGAAATGATTAAATATTCTGTAAATATTCACAGAGGATGTTTTGGAGGATGTTCCTTTTGCACAATTGCAGCTCATCAGGGCAAACAGATTATTTCAAGAAGTGAAGATTCAATTCTGAAAGAGATTGATTTAATTTCACAGGACAAGGATTTTAAAGGATATTTAAGCGATTTGGGTGCACCTTCTGCAAACATGTACAGGATGAAAGGTATTGACTTGAAGATTTGCCAAAACTGCTCCAAACCTTCATGTATATTCCCAAATATTTGCAATAACCTGAACTTTGACCATAAACCTCTTTTAGATTTATATCAAAAAGTTAGAGCATTGCCATACATTAAGAAAGCATTTATTGGAAGTGGATTAAGATATGATTTGTTTATAGGAATTGATAAGGACAGGGAAAAGAAATATCATACAAAAGAATATTTTGAAACAGTTTTTCAACATCATATTTCAGGACGTTTGAAAGTTGCACCGGAACATACGGAAGAGAAGGTTTTGAACTTGATGCGTAAACCTTCATTCAATCAATTCATTTCCCTTAAACATACATTTGATGATTTAAACAAGAAGTTTAACCTGAAACAGCAACTTATCCCCTATTTCATTTCATCACATCCTTTGTGTACATTGAAAGATATGAGTTCACTTGCTCAAAAGACCAAGCAATTGGGATATAAATTGGAGCAGGTACAGGACTTCACACCTACTCCAATGACAATATCAACAGAAATGTATTATACTGGTATTAATATAATGACCAAAGAAAAGATTTTTGTTGAAAAAACCCTTGAAGGCAAACGCAAACAAAACCAAGCATTCTTTTGGTATAAGAAGTAAAAAATATCTTCTTTCTTCCCTTTTAATTATTAGTAAATGCTCAAAAATAACTAATAAAATTTCAATATATAAATTTAGTTATCAATAATTAAATTAAATATTGAATCAATTACATGATATTTATTTATGAATATTTAATATCCATAAATATTAAATTCGTACATTTGTATTATTATATATTATTGCAATTATAATTAGCGGATTCCGAAAAGCTATAAGAGTAGGAGAAAAATTTAAAAAATTTATTATGAAATTTATTTACCAATTATTTAAGCTATTTGTATTAATGCTTGTTATTGGAGTATTTGCTTCATGCGATAAAGATGAAGAGCCAATAAATACAACAATTATTGACCCTTTTAGCAATGGGGGAACAGAAAGAAATATGATTGTTGTAATTAGTGATATACATCTTGGTGCAAATCTTGATTATGCTGAATGCAAGGATAATCTTAAATCACTTGAAAAGATGCTATACAAAGTTAAAGCCTCTTCAAATGTTAAAGAACTTGTTATTGCAGGAGATTTACTTGATGAATGGTATGTTCCTGCCACAGTAAACACTTATGAAGGAAATAATCAAGCTGACTTTGTTCAACGTATAGCCTTAGCAAATAAGGGAGTTGTTGATGCCATTAACTCAATAATTCAAGAAGGAAACATATTAGTTACTTACGTTCCTGGTAACCATGATTTAACCATAACACCTGAAAATGTTAGTCTTATTTTTCCTGGGATAAACCAAGCAAGAGATAACGAATTAGGATTGGGTACATACACCCCAGTAGATATGCCTGTACTTGCAATTGAACATGGTCATCGCTATAATTTCTTCTGTGCTCCTGACCCAATTTCAAATCAAGATATTGCTCCTGGCACAATTCTGCCTCCTGGATATTTCTTTACAAGAATAGCTGCTCTTCATCACGTTCAAGACTGCCATACAGCTGGTGATACCATGCCTGTTGCTCCTCAAAGCATTACAGGAGATGAAAGTCAAACCCTATTATTAAAATATTGGAACCTTTGGCAATGGGCAATAAATTACCTACCAATAGACAATAAATTTGATGAAAAAATGATAGTAACCAATGTTGATGGATTCACTGGCAATTATTCAATCAATGATTTATTACCTTTCCAAGCAACACCTGGTGGTGTTATAGATGTTAATCTATATAAGGGTATTCAAGACACATGGGGTCAGAGACAAGCTCTTAATCATGTTGAAGTAAACATTCCTACTTCTCAGGCAATTGCTAATTCAGCACTTGCAAGTGAATCAGACAATCAAGCAAAGAATCAATATTTTTTAAATCCTAACTCAAATAAAAGAATTGTTATTTTTGGACATACTCATTTTGCTAAAATCATAGCATCAGATAACCATAATGGTCAAAAATCAATTTATGCTAACTCTGGCACATGGATTGATCATAATAATGTAACACCTTCAACAATGAATTTTATTGTAATTACTCCTCAAAACTCAGATGCTTCTTCAAAAACATACGTTAAACTTTACACCTTCAAAAATGAAGTTGTAACCAAAATGGCGGAAGACTCAATGCGTTACTAATAGACAACTTGAATTAAATACATAGAATAAAATGTATTTAACAAGAAAAGGTTTCAGTGGTATTAATCTACCCTGAAACCTTTTTTATTCTATTGACAAATAGAAATTCTCATTAGAACATATCTTATGAGGAAAATTTATAGTGTTTATTTAACTATAAACTTTTGTCTTACGGAGTAACCATTTTTGGTTAATTCCAGAATATAGAAACCTGAATTAAGATCTCTTGTGCTGATTTTAGTATCTCTAACAACATCACCCTTAATTCTCTTTCCTGTTACATCGTATATTGAGTAAATCAGGTTTTCTGGGTTATTGTTATTGAAAATCAAATTCAAATCTTCTTTGCATGGATTAGGGTAAATTGAAATCTCATTTATGTTTTCTGCTTCTTCTGGCAAAGCAACTTGATTTAATAATTCTAATTTATCCACTCTTAACTCATTACCAATAGCATTTAAAAAATGAACGTTTCCCATTGAATAATGGCTTTTAACAAACCCATTTAAACTTGAAGTGAAATTTACAAAAGCAGAATCAGGTGTTTCATTATTATAATAATGCATGCTCAAAGTAACCTTTGTCCATGTATTAACTTCTGTTCCTGCATAAAACCAATGTGCATAGCCAATATTATTACCTTGTTTATCAAATTTGATAAAGAAATACGCAGTATCAATTATTTCAGGAGCCAATGTTGAAGGATAGTATTTAAAATAAAAGGAACAATAATTTGGTCTATCTGTATAGCTATCCCCATCATGTGGACCATCAACCAAAGACAAACTACCTAAAATTGCCAAAGCAAGAGTGTCATAAAGATTATAATCAGGTATATCAATGGGTGAAGATACTAATCTTAAAGAGTAATTACCATCGTATGCATCTGTGCTTCTAAGGGTACCCATTTGAGGATATTGGGCTGAAAGAATATTAAATGAGTACCAGTTATCCAATTCGTAACACCCATTAACTTCTGACCAATTCTCAAAACTTGAATTAGGAATTTGAGCCTGAGAAAATGAAAAAGAATATGTAAACAGAAAAAGAATAAAAAAGATAATATTTTTCATATCCATTATGTCGGAGTTTAAAGTGCTGACACCGCACTTTTAATTGAATTACAAAATGTAATCCAAAACAAAGATAATATAAACACAAAAAAAATGCAAGAAATTTCTTTAAGAATTTATTTTTACTGAAACGCTGTTTTAATTTAATAACTCTTCGTTTTATTTCACTGAAATAAGGTTTTAATTTACTGAAACAAGGTTTTATTTTATTAGAATAAGGTTTTATTTTGGAAAGATGCACATCTTTAATAAGAAAAGATGCACATCTTTTGGGTGGAAAGACGTGCATCTTTTTATTTTTAAGAATTTCTATAATTAGTCAGTTTGCGAAAAACTCCTACATATATAAATAGAGTTTAGTTTTTCAAAGATACAAAATTTATTTCAATTATAGATATAATTCTTATTATTTTTTAGTTTAGAATTAAGCTTTTAAATTATTTTTTCTTCAATAAATTATCATAAACCTTATCGTCTTTTATTATTGAAATAGCTTTTTGTAAACCTTCATCTGTATCTTTTATTGATTGATAGTAATAATTAACACCATAAAGGTTTCTTGCTACCATTGCTTTTAGAGTAGCCTCAATATAAACATCTGACTTTTTCATCATTTCAGCCATTTTCTTATCTTCATTTTGTGCTTTCTCTACAATTGTTTTCAATAACTCAGGATTATTTAAAAGTTCATTTGCATAAATTTGATAAGATGTATAGTTTGGTTTTGTTGTGTCTTTTACTTGTTCAAAAAGATATTCTCCAACCATTTGATTTACCCATTCTTTTTTAATTTCATTATGTTCCACTCCTTCTTTTTGAGCATAAGCAGTAAATTCTTTCATAAGATTTAATGAAGAATAAGCTTTGTTAAAATCTTCAAATGTAGGATTTTGTTTTAAAAATTCCGTTCTGTGTTCATCAACCCATTGCATTGTGAAATTATTGAATATTCCTTTTGAACGAAGATTAATTAAATAGTCTGATGCTCTTGAAGTGTCAATTGGAACAAACACATCGGGCATTATTCCTCCTCCACCATATACTATTCTTCCATTTGAAGTTGAATATTTTAGAGAATCAGGAAATTTAATTGAATCAGGAGTTATAAGTTCTTTGTGTTGATAGCGTTTCATATAATCATTATAATATGAGTCTAATCCATCATCCCAAGGTTTTTGAATACAACGACCACTTGGTGTAAAGTAACGAGAAGTTGTAAGTCTTATTTGAGAACCGTCAGGAAGATTGAAAGGTCTTTGAACAAGTCCTTTTCCAAAACTTCTACGACCAACAACCACTCCTCTGTCCCAGTCTTGAATGGCACCAGTTACAATTTCACTTGCAGAGGCAGATGTTTCATCAATTAATATTATAAGTTTTCCTTTTTCAAATTCTCCCTTTGACTGGCTTTTGAAATCATATCGTGGTGAAGAAACTCCTTCTGTGTAAACAATCAGTTTTTCATCATCCAAAAACTCATCACTCAATTTGAAAGCAACATCAAGATATCCACCTCCATTTCCTCTTAGGTCAAAGATTAGTTCTTTCATACCTTTGCTTTTCAAATCTTTTATTGCATTAACAACTTCTTCCTGTGAATTTTGAGCAAATCTGTCTAAACGGATATAACCAAGTGTTTTGTCAAGCATAAACCATGTGTCAACACTTGTGATTGGTATTTTATCTCTAATGATATCAAATACTATTGGTTCTTTTCTCCCTTTTCTTTCAACTGTTACTTTAACCTTTGTTCCTTTTACTCCTCTAAGATGTTTAAAGACCCAATCAGTTTTGATTGTATCACCAGTTGCAATATTATCATCAACCTTAATTATTTTATCTCCTGGCAACATACCGACCTTTTCAGAAGGACCACCTCTAATTACATCCACAACATAAATTGTATCTTTCATAATTTGGAATGAAACACCAACTCCATCGAAGTTTCCAACCAAAGGTTCATTCATTTTGTCCACATCTTCTTTCGAAATGTAAACTGAATGTGGATCCAATTCTTTTAGCATATTTACTATACCTTTTTCCACAATTTTTTTCATATCGGGTTTTTCTGCATAGTAATATCTAATCATATTCAATGTAAATGACATTTTATTGTCAGTTGCCAGAAGCTCGTTTCTATCAATGCTTTGGGCATTTACGAAGCTTGAAATTATAAAAAATAAAGAAAAAATTGTTTGTTTCATACAATATTATTATTTTTGCACACGTTTTGTAATTTGTAATTTGAATTGCAAAATTAGTAATTTAATTAATAAATCAATGAGTATATACGCAATTATCATCATCATTACTACTATTCTTACCTTTATCGGGCTTTGGAAAGTATTTATTAAAGCTGGAATTAAAGGTTGGTATAGCATAATTCCTATTCTTAACGCATGGTATGCTGTAAAAATTATAAATAAAAAGTTTTGGTGGTTTATTTATTGTCTAATTCCTTTTATAAATATATTTGTTGCGATGCTAATCATTATAGAAATAATGAAGTGCTTCCGCAAAAATGGACTTTTAATTCAGATTGCAGGAGTTTTATTTCCTTTTGTTATCTTGCCTTTGCTTGGGTTTTCTAAGAAAGAAAACTATACACATCCTTCTGAATTACCAAAAATTAAAAATTCATCAGTTAGAGAATGGGCAGATGCTATATTATTTGCAATAATTGCCGCATCCGTAATAAGAATGTTTGGCTTTGAAGCCTACACCATTCCAACATCCTCAATGGAAAAATCTCTACTTGTTGGAGATTATCTATTTGTAAGTAAGGTTGCTTATGGACCGAGAGTTCCGAACACGCCTATTGCATTTCCTTTGGTTCATCACACAATTCCTCTTTTAAACATCAAGTCATACGTTGAATGGATAAATTTGGATTATCATCGTTTTCCAGGACTTGGCAAAGTTAAGAGAAATGATGCTGTTGTGTTTAATTTCCCAGATGGAGATACTCTTTCAACTGCCTATCAAAGTGCAGATAGTTATTATAGCTTGGTTAGAAAATATGGCATGGATAGAGTTTGGAATTCTCCACAAGAATTTGGACAAATTATAACTCGACCTGTTGATAAAAGAGAAAATTTCATCAAACGTTGTATTGGACTTCCTGGTGAAACAGTTTCAATAGAAAATCAAATTGTTCACATTAATGGAAAACCTATTGAAAGTCCAAAAGATTATCAAGTAACATATAAAATAGAAACAGAAAATGGAGCTTCTTTAAATGAAAAAGAATTGCTGAATATTGGAGTTTCTAAGGAAGATATGGATATGATGTATCTTTCCTACTATATTAATTTGACAAAACCACAAATTGAAAACCTTTCAATTACACCTTATGTGTTAGATGTACAACCATTAGAAAGTGAAGGAAAATCCTATTCAGCTTTCAATAAACTGCCTTGTAAGATTATTTTCCACCCTGAATTAGTGGACAAGGCACAAGCGTTAAAAATGGTTGGAGTTGATAGCAATGAAATTAGTAGTGCAATTAATTACCCAACACTACCTCTTTCAGTTGAATTGATTCAAAAAATTAAGAAATTCCCTTATGTAAAGTCCATAAAACCTGTTATAAGCATTAAAGGCTTTAAAGAAAAAAATCTATTCCCTTATGACGAAAGTTTAGATTGGAATGTTGATAATTATGGACCTGTTTTAATTCCTAAGAAAGGAATGACTGTTACACTTACCCCTAAAAATATTTCTTTATACAAAAGAGCAATAACTGCATTTGAAAAGAATACATTGGAACTAAGAGGTGGTAAAGTATTTATTAATGGGAAAGAAACCAAAACATATACATTTAAAATGGATTACTATTGGATGATGGGAGACAATAGACATAATTCAGCAGATAGTAGATTTTGGGGATTTGTTCCAGAAGACCATATTGTAGGCAAAGCTTCATTTGTATGGTTAAGTCTAAATAAAGATAAAAAATGGTTTAGTAAGATTAGGTGGAATAAATTATTTAGACTGGTTGATTAAAAAAATATATATACAAAACAAACAAACATTGAAAAAAAATGAGTAAAATGAGAAAATTAACAATCCTATTGGCAGAGGGAGATTTGAACCTTGGACCAATAGTAAAAACCTTTCTTGAAAAGAATGAGTTTAACGTAAGATTAGTAACCGATGGACAAGCAGCAATTAAAGCTTATTCTTCTGAGGAAATTGATTTTGTGATTCTGGAAACATCACTTGAATTAACTGATGGTTTTGATGTTGCAGATAAGATTAGAGATTTAGACCCATCAATCCCAATTATGTTTATTTCTGACAATCATAAAGAAACAGAAGATATAATTAGAGGTTTTGAAATTGGAGCAGACGATTATGTATGCAAACCTTTCTCTATGGAAGAAGTACTTTGCAGAATTAACGCAATAGCTCGTCGTTCAATTGGCTCTCGCCCAGAAGACAATATCTTTGAAATAGGAAACTTCTATACTTTCGATTTCAACCGTCATCTACTTTCATTTAATGGAGATGATAAAAATCAACCAGAAGACATTCGTTTAACTGGTAAAGAAAGTGAATTATTAAACATCTTCTGTTTAAGCATGAATCAAACTGTTGACAGAACTGTTATCCTTCAAAAAGTATGGAAAAACAATTCTTACTTTAATGCAAGAAGTATGGATGTTTACATCACTAAAATCAGAAAATATTTAGTGCATGATCCAGAAGTTAAATTAGCTAATCAACATGGTGTAGGTTTCAAACTTACAGTACATAAGAGTAAATAATTTGATTTAAGAATTATCTTTACAAAGGAAAGGGAGCAAATGCTCCCTTTTTTATTTTGTATAAATGATAAGAGAAGCTCTATTTCTATTAGAGAATACATTTTACATTAATAATTAATCCAAACAAAAAAAGGGAGCTACAAGCTCCCTTTCATATATAAATTAAAGTATTATTACTTCAACAATAATTTGTTATAGTTTTGAAGTGATTCCAATGCATTAGTTTTAACACTAATGAAATCCGTAATTCCTTGATTTTTGAAGTTTTCAATTTGGTCAACTGGGTTACCAGCAACAACAATATGATTTACTTTTCCTTTTAATAGAGGAGTTACTCCTGCAACCAAATCAACATATTCTTCATCAGAAGAACATAGAACAACTATTTCAGCTTTTGAATCCAAAGCAGCCTTAGCTCCTGCTTCTGCTGTATCAAATCCAGCATTGTCAATAATTTGATATCCTGAAACAGCAAAGAAATTAGAAGCAAAACCAGCTCTTGCCTTACGCATAGCTAAATTACCATAAGTTAAAAGGAATACTTTTGGTTTATTGCTTGATTTTTCAACTTCCAATCTTAATTTTTCGAAAGGTTCAGCCAAACGATCACAATTCAAAGTTTTTATTTCATTTGCTGGATTTTCATAGCCATGACAAATTGATTCAATCTTTGAAGACATTTCTTCGTTTTGGTTTGGATATTGATTTGTTCCCAAAATTGTTGTCTTACGCATTGCAACTTCTTTTGATCTCTTTTGAGCAGTTTTATTAACCTCATCTTGAATGTAACCTTCTTTAATAGCTTTTAAGAAACCACCCTTTTCTTCAATTTGTTTGAAAATATCCCAAGCATGAGAAACAATAGAAGAAGTTAAATTTTCAATATAATAACTACCAGCAGAAGGATCAACAACCTTATCTAAATGAGATTCTTCTTTCAAAAGAACTTGTTGGTTAGAAGCAATTCTACGAGAGAAGTCATCACTTTCTTTAAATGCACAATCAAAAGGATAAACTGAAATTGAATCAGCACCAGCAATTGCAGCAGACATAGACTCAGTAGTTGTTCTTAGCATATTTACATAAGGGTCATAAATTGTCTTATTGTAGAAAGAACTTTCAGTGGCAATAAATAAATCATAAGCAGAATCACATTTTGGATTATACTCTTGCATAATTTTCTTCCATAAAATTCTTGCAGCTCTAATTTTAGCAATTTCCATAAAGTAGTTACTTCCTGTTGCGAAAGCAAAAACAGTTCTGTATCCTACTGAATGAGCAGGAATACCTTTTGCTGTTAAATTAGCAAGATATTCATTTGCTGCTGAAAGAGTGTAAGCCAATTCTTGAACAATTGAAGCACCTGCATTATTGAATAGATGACCATTAACAGTAACAGCATCAAAATTTGGAATATTTTCTTTAATTAAATTAATAATTTGAGCACCTTGTTCAGCTATCTCATCATCAGAACAGCATAATTTTCCAGAATAAAGAGAATAGATATAAGGATCAAAATTCATTGAACCATAAACCTTTGTTCCGTCAATTGATTTTGCTTTAACATAAGCAATAAATCTCTTAGTAAGTTCCAAGAAACAAGTTGCGAAAAAGAAATTAACCTTAACCTTAGTTAAATCAATACCATTAAGAAGAACTTCCAAATCCTTATCAGATTGAACCTTTGAAGCATCAAAACCGATAGAATTAACACCTCTTTTCAATCCTTCAAGAGCTATTTGATTAGCTAACTTAATATCTGACTCAAAGATATCTTGACGAATATCCCAATTATTATCTTTCTTTGTAGTTGGTTCAATATTTAAATCTTTAATATTTTCTGCCCTGTAATATGGTTTAACATCAATTCCTTCAATAGTTTTCCATATCAATTTTTTTTCATAATCGCCACCTTTAAGGTCAGCCATTATTACTTCTTCCCATTGCTCTGTTGAAACAGGAGGAAACTCAGAAAAAAGTTTATCGCTTTTCATATTTATTTATATTTTTAATTTTCTGTTTTTCAAACAATCAGACATTCTATTTTAAGCCATTCTGATTTTCTTTAAATTAGTTTGCAAAATTAAAAAGAAATCAAGATATAACCTAATCTTTGTTTTAGAAAATAATAAAAACGTGAATTTAATACCAATAAAACAAGTAGAGACGTGATTAATCACGTCTCTACATAATATTTATTTGCTATCCTTGATTATTGAACAATAAGTTTCTTAGTTTGATTTATGCTTTCGCTTACAATTCTAATTGAATAAACACCCTTTGCATATCCACTTAAATCAATATCCATTTCAGTTGTTCCTTTGTTTATCTTATGGGTTTGAACGATTCTTCCAACCATATCATAAACCAAAACATAAGCCTCAGAGTTTAATCCTTCTATTTCCAATTTCACCTTATCATTTGCTGGGTTAGGGTAAAGACTTATAAAGATGGAATTTGTTTCTAAATTATTTAAGTTTAAACCATCAAACCAGAATCCTGCAATGTCCCCATAGCTTATTCCAGCATCGTTTATTATAAATGCCTTATAGTAATAATAAGTTTGTTGAATAAGATTTGATATTGTTTGGTTAAAGTTTGTCATCCCTTCATAAAATTCTACTTCAACCGTATCAACATTACTTGAATCAATGTTTAAATTAACATCAGTTGAATATGCAAATCCTATTTTAATATTATCCAATGCATTACCCACACTGACTAATGTTCCATTTAAAGAAACGGAAGAATCAGAAATATTGGTCACACCCTGAGTTATAACTTCACCTGAAATAACTGGAGTATGAAGTGTTGTAAATGTTCTAACGGAATCGTAATATGTTGCATTTACAGTTGATGCAAAAGTTCTTATTTCATAATTAGTGTTTGGAGCGAGATTTGATATTGTGGTTGAATAATCAGTGACAGGTAGATTAATTGTATTCCATGAAAGTGAATCTGCATGTCTCCATTCAATACCTTTTGAAATTACTGGATATGTACCCAATATTAATTGAGTATGAACATAAGCCGAATCGCTAAAGGCAACAATGCTGTCAACAATTGGCTTTGCTGGGTAATGATATTGCCATATTTGAACTGGATACCCACCATTTAAATTTGTTAAAGTATCAATTGTCCATGGGCAAGGAGGAACAGAATCAAAATTTAAACTGTTACCCACACTTGAAGAGATAGATACAATATCAAAATGTTTCAGTTGAGAATAAGTTTTGGGATAAATACCACTTGAAGAACCTGTATAAACACCTGGGAAACCTAAAAGTGAATCAGAATAATAGTTATTTGAAATTACTCCTCCAGAGATTACATTACCAATAAAACAAGAATAATGCACATTATAAAGCTGTGGAATATCAAATAATATTGGTGCAGAATAAGAATTATATACAGAAGAAGCATAGTTATAACCAACCAAACCACCAACTAATGAAGAATTTCCACCAGTAACATAAAACCTGTTTCTTGAATAGGAATTTTTAATTGTTGACCCACTGTTATATGCAATTAAACCACCAACTTTCATACCAATACCAGAAGCATTAATTGTTCCTTCTGCAAAGCAATTATTCATCACTGAATTCCCATAGAAATTACCAACCATTCCTCCAGCAGTTGCATTTTGCTCATTAGAAGTAGCATGTATATTACTTTTAGAATAACAGTTGGTTATAGTGGCATTGTTTGTATGACCAACAAAACCTGCAACATTAGATTTCCCAATAGATATGCCATTAACAATTCCAAGATTTTTTATCTCACCATCTTTAACATAACCAAATAATGCAACATTATACAGATTAGGTTTATTCACTGTCAAATTCAGAATCTTATGTCCATTTCCGTCAAAACTACCTTTAAAAACTCTTGAAATATCTGATGAAGTAGGAGAAGTAAAACCACCTATTGGAGTAAAGAATTGCGAACTGTCAATTGTGGAGCTATGAAAGTCAATATCATTATTCAACTTTAAATATTGACCTGTGTAGGTATTGCCATTCATAACACTATTTGAAACAGCAAGTAAATCACTCACATTATTTATAATAAATGGATTATTCTGGGTTCCATCACCCTGCCATGAAGTTCTTGCAGTAATAATATTGCTAAAAACAGTGTCATTTCCAACAACAACAAAAGCCTTGATATTATATTCAGTATTAGGAATAAGATTATGTAAGGTACAATTGAAATTAGTATCCATAACATTTACAGTATTCCATGAGCTTAAAGTTGATTTCTTAAATTTTATACCCCTTGACAAAACATAACTTGTATCATTAAACACAACATTCAAACTGATTGAATCATAGCTCACACTTTCAACAAAAATCTTTAATATGTTCATTTGCCATGAAAGAACAGGAAAACCATTATTTAAAGACATATTGTCTTTTGCCCAGGGAGATGTAGTTTGTGAGCCATTTAAAGTAACAATCATTGAAGAATCTTTCAGTTGAGCATCTGTTTTAGGCAACAAATTGCTTGTTGAAAAGGAATTAACACCCAAACCATTATAACCACTAATAGCAGTTGAGTAATAACAATTTGAAATTGTTGCACTGTTATAAAGTTGACCACAGAAAAGACCTTCTTTGGTATTAGTTGGAGCAGAAAAACCAGTTGGAGCAGAATATGAATTGGTTATAAGAGTGGAACTGTAGGAACCGTTACCCACCAAACCACCAATATTACCATTTATTATAGCAGAAATTGCATTAACATTCGAAATAGCATAACAATTGTTCATCACAGAATTATAAAGAGCTCCTACCAAACCGCCACAACTTGCAGCAGTACTTGAATTATTAATGGAAACATATGATTTTGAGAATGAATTTTGAATAGTACTATTGGTTGCACTTGCAACTAACCCTCCACTATTATAAGAACCAACAAAATATCCATTAACAACCCCTATATTTTGAATTGTTGCATTTTCAATACTGCCAAAAAGTGAAATAGAATTAACACTTGGAGTATTTATAGTCAGATTTTTAATAACATAACCATCACCATTAAAATTTCCTTTAAAACGATTTCCCACAGCGCCAGTCATTCCCCATCCACCAATAGGAGAGAAAAACTGTGAACTGTCTGTTTGTCCACTAACAAAATTAATATCATTTACCATTATGAAATAGCTGTTCAAATAGAGAGTACCATTACCAACATTGTTTGATAATGTAATCAAGTCTTTTACATATTTAATCTTATAAGGATTTGACAAAGAGCCATCTCCACCACTGAATTGTGAAAAAGAAGTAAACGATAAAGATAATAAAGACAAAAGAAATAGAATTTTTTTCATAATATTGTTAATAGATAATGTTTAATGATTGCAAACTTACAATAATTAATTAAAACAGAAACAAAAGTTGGAAAATAAAATCAACCCTTTACATCAGAGTTAAGTAAATTGGGGAATTTTTATTTTTAAATTGGAGATACTTTTACCTATTACCTTTTACTTTTTACCTATTACTTCTATTTACTGCACAATAAGTTTCTTTGTTTGACTAATACTATCATTCATAATTCTTATTGAATAAACACCCTTAGAACATCCACTTAAATCAATATCCAATTCAGATGTTCCTTTGTTTATCTTATGGGTTTGAACGATTCTTCCAACCATATCATAAACCAAAACATCTGCCTCAGAGTTTAATCCTTCAATTTCCAGTTTGGCTTTACCTTCTGTTGGGTTTGGATATAGTTTTGTTGAGATATTTGTTCGTTCTATATTTTCTAATCCAAGATATGTGTAACAAATAGTATCACTAAACGCACTTTCACAACCATTACTATTTTTAGCTTTAACCTTATAGCAATAAGTTTCTCCATCAATCATATTAAAATTATCCCAATAGTTTGTGACATTAACATTAGCTATTAAACTATCATCGCGATAAATATTATAACTTTCAGCATCACCCTGCCAACCAATTTCAATATTATTAGTCGCAATATTATATATGCTCAAATTTTGAGGAATATTAGGTAATGGACTTACAATAAGACTTAAATTCACAATACTATCACAACCATTAATTGTTTGAAGGTTTTTAGTATAGAAACCAGAAGTGTTTTCATTAAAGTCAAATTGAGTGTATGTTTCGCCTTGACATATTTCAGCATAGATTGTATCATTATATATTGGATTAATACTCAATGTTAATATCACACTATCACAACCATTATATAAAGTATAAACACCAGCTGAATCTATATTTGCTCCATAATTAGTATAATAATTACCCTGACATATTGAAGTATCAAGATATTTAACACCCACAAAAGTTACTTTATTTGTAAATTCATTCTAATAGTAGGAAGATTGATAAGAAGAAATAGAACTACAAGGAACATATAGAGGAATTGATTTGTTAACATTATCAAAAGTAAATTGATTAATAGAAGGAGGATTAATTGCATGACTTTTTATTGATGCTAAACTATTACAACCTGAAAGAATATTATCTCCAATTGAATTAACAAAGTATGGTATTGTTATTGAGGTTAATCCACTGCAATTTTCAAAAGAATAATTACCAATTGAAGTAACAGAGTTTGGAATTGTTATTGAAGTTAATCCACTGCAACCATAAAAAATACCATTTGGAATTGAAGTAATATTGTTTGAAAGAGTTATTGAGGTTAATCCACAATATTGAAAAGTCCAACCACCTATTGAAGTAACAGAATTTGGAATTATTATTGAAGTTAATCCTGTGCAATTTGAAAAAGTCCAACTACCTATTGAAGTAACAGAGTTTGGAATTGTTATTGAAGTCAATCCGCTACAATCAGAAAAGGCATTATCTCCAATTGTAATAACAGAGTTTGGAATTGTTACAGAAGTTAATCCTGTACAATTAGAAAAGGCATAATTGCCAATTGAAGTAATAGAATTTGGTATTATTATTGAGGTTAATCCAATACAATTGCAAAAAATATTATCACTCAATAAAGTCAAAGAATTTGGAATTGATACAGAAGTCAAACTACTGCAATTCATAAAAGCACTATTCCCTATTGAAGTTACAGAGCTTGGAATTGTTAATGAGGTTAATGCACTACAACTCTTAAAAGCCCAATCTCCAATTAAAGTAACAGAGTTTGGAATTGTTAATGAGGTTAATGCACTACAATTTATAAAAGCAACAACGCCTATTGAATTAACAGAGTTTGGAATTGTTACTGAGGTTAATCCACTACAACCAAAAAAAACACCCTCATTAATTGAAGTAATAGAGCTTGGAATTGTAATAGAAGTTAATCCCATGCAATCTGCAAAGGCATAATCAGCAATAAAATTTACAGAGTTTGGAATTGCAATAGAAGTTAGTCCAGTACAATAATAAAAAGAATTATTACCAATTGAATTAACGGAGTTTGGAATTGTTAAAGAAGTTAATTCAGTACAATACCAAAAAGCATTAGCACCAATTGAAGTAACCCTATAATAATTCCCACTATAAAGCACTGAATCTGGAATTGAAACTGCTCCCGAATATTCATTTGCATAAGCTTCATTCGAAATTCCTCTAAATGTTACTTCAACAGTTCTTGGTGAAACAGACGATGTAATATTATAATAGATTGTATCTCCATTATAAACTGAATAAAAATCTTCGGCATTGGTTTTTATATTTACTGCAAATATTATCGCCAATAAAATTAATAATAACTTTTTCATAACAATGTAATTTATAGGTTAAACATTTGTATTTTTTATTTCCAAAAAATATTTTATTAACACAACAAATATAGTAAAAATAATAGCAAAAAGCAAATATTTAACTTAAAATCAGATAAACACACATATCCTGTTATATACTAAATTAGATTGTTAACAGATTAGTCTAATCATTACTATTAAAAAAATAGAAGCGTAATAAATCACGCCTCTACTTAATACATTAGTTGTAATATTGATTATTGAATAATAAGTTTCTTAGTTTGTGCTTATAAAACAAAGAAAGAATTTATTAAAGTAAAGAAAGAAAAAATTAAAGTAAGGAGTTAGTAAATTAGAATAAGGAGTTAGCAAATTAGAATAAGGAGTTAGCAAAATAGAATAAGGAGTTAAGAAATTTGGTTTTAGAGAGATTTAAAAATAAGTCTTTTTGGAAAGAAAAAACATTGATTTCAAATTATTGTCTTAATTTTGCGTTTCAAATTCACAATACTTACTATGGATAATAATTCTTGGGTAAAAAAAACTACCCTTTTCCTTACCAGTCAAGCAATTTCGCAGTTTGGTTCCACTTTGGTACAGTTTGCCATTATGTGGTATATCACCTTGGAAACCAAATCGGGAGTTATGATGACTATATCCATAATTTGTGGTTTCCTTCCAACCTTTTTCCTATCTCCATTTAGTGGAGTGTGGGCAGACAGGTATAACAGAAAGGTAATTATTGCACTATCGGATTCTTTTATAGCCTTTGCCACTCTTATATTGGCAATATTATTCCTAATGGGCTATAAGTTTATCTGGCTTTTGTTTGTTATATCAGCCATTAGGTCATTGGGCTCTGGAATGCAAACTCCTGCCATTGGAGCCATATTACCACAATTTGTTCCTCAGGATAAGCTAATAAAAGTTAATGGAATAAATAGCACAATTCATTCAGTTGTTATGCTTATTTCTCCAATGTTTAGTGCCTTTTTATTGAGTGTTGCAAGCATTGAAGCAATATTTTTTATTGATGTTTTCACTGCCCTTATTGCTGTTTTCACTTTACTTGTTTTCATAAAAATCCCTCCACATAAAAAAGCTTTGGACAGAAATGCCACAACCTATTTATCCGATTTGAAAGCAGGTTTAAAATACATTAAAGCACATAAATATATCAAGCATTTCTTCCTATTCTGTATATTCTTCTTCTTCCTAATTGCACCTGTTTCGTTTTTAACTCCTTTGCAGGTTACTCGTAATTATGGAGGAGATGTTTGGCGACTGACTGCCATTGAAGTTGCGTTTTCTGTTGGGATGATGCTGGGAGGTGTTATTGTCAGTTACTTTAAAGTCTTTAAGAATAAAATCCACACTATGGCTTTTGCTTGTTTTCTAACAGCCATAACAACTTTTGCTTTGGGATTTAGCATAATCTTTTGGATATATTTATTTATTATCTTCACAATGGGAATTGCCGTTCCACTATTTCATACCAATTCAAATGTATTAATTCAGGAGAAAGTGGAGCAAGAATATTTGGGACGAGTATTTGGGATACTTACAATGATTTCAAGTTCAATGGTACCATTGGGAATGTTGGTTTTTGGACCACTTGCCGATGTTGTTTCAATAGAAGTTATTCTTTTGGGCACAGGAGCAGTTTTAATTCTTCTTAGCATTCTACTCTCCAAAAATAAAGAGCTCCTTTCTCACGGGAAATAGACTTTTTGGGAAATAAAAAAAGTGTAACAAACCCTTTGGTATATTACACTTTTCTTTATTTATAATTATTAAATAACTATTTCTTTGCTGGTGCTGCTGGTTTTCCTTCCAATTGATTAATTAGTTTTGCATCAGCTTGTGCTCCTACTTTATCGCCAAGTTTGGTTTTTGCAGTTGCTCTACGTTTTAAAGCATTTATATGTTTAGGGTCGTTTTTGATTACCTTGTCAAAGTCACCAATTGCTCCTTTATAGTCACCTGCATTGTATTTTGCAGCACCTCTACGGTAAACATTATCAAAGTTAGCAGGTTGTAGTTCAACCAGTTTATCCCATGCAGCAACTTCTGCCTTATAATCTTTCAAAGCACTGTTTAAAGCAGTTAATGCAGTGTAAACCTTAACATCACCTTTACCCAATTCAATTACTTTATTGTAGTCAATAATTGCAGCCTTGTAGCTTTCAGGAGTTTTTATAATATAATTAGCATAAGCACGATTATTGTAGTATTCGTCATTATTAGGATTTATAGAAATAAGTTTATTGTAATCTTCAATAGCAGCTGGCCATTGGTTTAAATTAGCATAAGCACTTGCTCTGTTTTCTAAAAGTTTAGCGTTATTAGGTTCTTTTGCCAAAACAACTCCCAATTCTTTTGCATAACCATTCAAATCATTAACATTCAAATAAGCATTAGCTTTTGCCAACATTGTTGGGATATCATTAGGATTTTTTCCTAAATATACATCATAGTCAGCAATTGCTTTTGCTGCATCTTTCTTTTCAGAAAAAGAGTGACCTCTAAGCAAATAAGCACCAGCTTCTGATTGATCTTTTTCAATAAAGATAGAAAGGTTCATAATTGCATTATCATAATCTTTTAAATTATAGTATGCAATTCCAGAATAATAATAAACATGATTCCAAGCAGGAATTTCCTGTTTACAAAGTCCAGCTTTTGAAACCATACCTTGCCAATCCTTAGCATCGTTAAGTTGTTGATAAGTGTCAATCCATTTATTAATCTTTTCTGCCTCTTCTGGCGTTTGTGCATTTGCTGCAAAGCAAACAATTGATAGCATTAAAGCTAAAACTAATCTTTTCATACTCTTATTTTATTTAATTATTTATTTCCTGCAAAAGGTATTAAATCACTATAAATGTGAATCTCTAATTCCGAAATTTTCTATTTCTTTTTTAACGTATTAATATTAATTTTGTTACTTCCCAATCCCTATAATTGAAATTTAAGATAGGTTATTGGCTTACCTTCTTTAAGATAAATGTTTTCGTAAAATGTTCTAATTGATATAACATCTTCAATAATATTTGACTCATAAAGATTATTGGTTGAAATCAAAACCTTTCTGTTTTGGGGAATCAAAACCTCATTTAGAGTGTAGTCATAAAGCTCCTGTGAGTCAGTTTTCAAATGAATAACAGCATCATCTCTTAAAACCTTTGCATAGTTGTCCAAAAAGCGAGGTGAGGTAAGTCTTTTGTTAGGTTTTTTCAATTGTGGGTCAGGAAAAGTTATCCAAATCTCACTCACTTCCTTCTCTCCAAAATAGAAGTTCAAAAGCTGAACATGAGTTCTTACAAAAGCAACATTATTAATTTTCTCATCAACCGAAGTTTTGCATCCTCTCCACATTCTTGCACCCTTAATATCAATTCCAATAAAATTCTTATTCGGGTATTGCTTAGCCAGTCCAACAGTATATTCACCCTTTCCACAGCCAAGCTCCAAAACCAAAGGGTTATCATTCTTAAAAAACTCTTCTCTCCATTTACCTTTTAAATAAAAACCATCCTTAACGTCTTCATATTTCATTTGAAACATATTATCGAATGTTTCATTCTCAGCAAATCTTCTTAATTTATCCTTTCCCATTTGTCTTTTTTGTCCACAGATTTTCTTTTTTTGTCCACAGATTTTCACAAATTTACACGGATTTTTTCTTTTCCAATTGTTACTTATATGTGGTCTATTTTATGTTATTTATCTTAATCTGTGTTAATTTTATATCGTTTAATTTATATAGTTATTTATCTGTGTTAATCTGTGTAAATCTGTGGGCAAAAAACTATCGTAAGCCTTTAACTTTTGATTCTATTGCTACAAAGTCTTTTAAATAGTATGGTTCAAAATATGCTATATCTTCAAAATCTTTTTTCTCTAACTTCTCCAAAGCCATTTCTGCCATTAACTCAGCATTTAATAAAATATCTTCTTCCAATCTGCAATTTGGTTTGTCAGCAAAAAACGGCATAGATTTCTTAGCTCCATTACCAACAAAAACAAAATCCGTGCCATTGTTTAAATATTCATCATAAATACCCTCTTCAATAACATCAGCACTCAAAGGTTTAATAACATTTCCCTTAGCATCGTAAATCTCACAATACACCTCCATCCTTCTTGCGTCAATCATAGCAACTACTCCACTTTCAGCATATTTTCTCTTTGCACCCTTCTCCAAAATTCTAAGAGTTTCAATACTTATAAGAGGAATATCCAAACCATAAGCAAACCCTTTGGCAGTAGAAACACCAATCCTAAGACCAGTATATGAACCAGGACCCTTGCTAACAGCCACAGCCGAAAGTTCAGAGTATTTAGCACCAGCTTCATCCATAACCTCTTGTATTAATAAAGAAAGTTTTTGAGAATGAGAATTAGGAATAGAAATCATTCTACTGGCCACAATATCCTCACCCTTAAACAAAGCCACAGAACAAATTTCAGTTGAAGTTTCTAAAAGTAAAATCATTTTATTATAGTGAAAATTGAAAAACTAAAAGTAATTATATAGCAAAACCATATTCAGAGCAAAAGTACAAAAAAAATGCTAATCTCAAAACTTCTTTCAGTTTGATTTTTCGTTTTTCACTTAAAAAATGTATCTTTGCACATCAATTATGCGTCTGTGGTGAAATTGGTAGACACGCCACTTTGAGGGGGTGGTGTCGGTTTTCGACGTGCAAGTTCAAATCTTGTCAGACGCACAATCACTTTTTTAATTAACTTTTATGATCCTAAAAATACATTCACAAGGCATTGAACAAAGTCAAATTGAAGAAATTTGCGATTGTTTGGAAAGAGGGGGTATAATCATATACCCTACCGATACTCTTTATGCATTTGCTTGTAAGTTAGGAATGATGAAACCTTCTCAAAGGTTGGCAAGCTTAAAAGGGAAAAAGTTTGAAAAGAGCAATTTCTCCATAGTTTGCAGTTCCATTTCACAAGCCTCAGAGTTTATAAAACCCATCTCCAACAACCTGTTCAAACTGCTTAAAAACAACACACCTGGTGCATTCACCTTTGTTTTTCAAGCCTCAACCAAAATACCTAAAATACTTCAAACCAAAAAGAAAACAATAGGTATAAGAATTCCTGATTCTGAAATAGTGCTAAGTATTGTTGAACAATTGGGTTATCCACTTATAACAACATCTCTGCCTAATGATTGTGTTGAGGATGAATGTTTCACCAATCCTGATTATTTTGTTGATTTATATGGCGATAAAGTTGATTTGATAATTGATGATGGCATGTGTTCAAAACAACAATCCACAGTTGTAAGTTTAATTGACGAAGAGATTGAAATCATAAGAGAGGGATTGGGACAATTAGAATACTAACAACATCGTTTAAATAAGCAAATAGAAAATTGCTAAGAATTATGAACGTTAGTAAACATATTTATTTTCTACTGTTTCTTATCACCTTTCCAATACTTGTGTTTTCACAAAACATTCAGGAAGATGACTCCCTTTCCTACTACAATTTTATTGCAAAAAAAGAATTGGATTCAGCCAACTACAAAAAAGCAGTAAGCATTGCCGACAAAGCCATTAAGGGAGGATATGTTTCAAATAAAATTCTTAAAACAAGAGCCATTGCAAACTACAAACTCCGTCAAACCAAAAAAGCATTCTCCGATATTGAAGAAGTGATAATGAGCGATGAAGACCTGATGGATATATCCCCTCTTGTTTCACTTTATTATCTTAATATTGAATCTTCAAGCAATGCAATCAATGCCTTAGTTACTTCCTACAATGAAGACAATAGAGCATTTTTCCTTTCACTTGAACTGATTAACGAAAGAGACTATAAACGCATTATTGAAAGCATTGACAAAACTATGACTGGTGAAGATTATCCAAAATCGCTCTATGCCATTAAGTCAATGATAAACTACACCTTTAAGAACTACAACGATTCCTACACCGACATAACAACAGCACTGGATAATGACCAAACCAACGGAATGCTCTACTATCTTATGGGAGAGTTAAAACTAAGAAGAAAAGAATACCTGACTGCTCTTGCAAGCTTCAATTCAGCCATCCTTAACAACGAAACCTCCACCACAACCTACAAACAAAGAGCCATTGCCAAAGGATTTATAAACGACTTTAAGGGAGCCATTGACGACTACGATATAATACTTAAACGCCAGCCCAAAAATGCAGAAATCTACTACCTGAGAGCCATTGCAAAAAACTACTTGGCCGATTATAATGGGGCATTATCTGACCTTAATAGAGCCATAAGTATTAGTGATACATTTTCATCTGCATTTAATTATAGAGGAATAGTATATATAAATTTGGGAGATTATGGTTCTTCTCTAATTGATTTTTACAAAACCCTAATTTACAATCCCAACCACCCTTTCACACACAATAATATTGGAATAGCACTAATAAAAACAGGACAAAGCTCAAAAGCAGAAGAGTTTTTCACAAAAGCCATTGCATTAGATTCAAAACATGCAGATGCCTACTACAACAGAGGAAAGCTTCTATTGGAAAAGAAAAACATTTTTAAAGCCAAACATGACCTCTTAACAACCATAGAGCTTAACTATCAAAACCCCGATGCACACTATCTTTTGGCACTTATATACATTGATGAGAAAACCAAAAACCCTCGCTTAAAAATTGAAGATAAGATATGTAATGAATTAGAAATTGCCTCCGGAATGCAACATCCAAAGGCAACTGAATTATTTAATAAAACTTGTCAAAAGATTGAACCTGAGCCACAGGAAGAAGTTGAAGAACCCCTGCCAGAAGAAAACCCAGAAGAAACCCCTGAGGAAGAACCTTTTAAAATAAATTAGTGTTCGCTACCACATCCAGTGGATAATCCCTTAGCTGTATTCTTGCAACAAGAAGGTAATTTCTCAATAGCTCTTGCATCTGCTGCAACACCATTAGCTTCCACACCATTCTTAGCCAATGCTTTTGCTATCTTTTCAACAGAGGTTGATTTTGGTTTAAAAACAACAGTAACATTCTTATTCTCTACCGAAACCTCAAAACTCTTAACCCCTTTTTCATAAGCCAAAGTTTTTTCAATAACAGGAACCAAACTCTCACAACAGAATTTATTTAAAGTAATAACCGCTGTTTCTTCCTTAGCCATTTTTTTATTGTCATTATCCTTTTGAGCAAATCCAAAACTTGCCACCATTAGCATAATTGCTGTAATAAAGATTGTTTTTTTCATTTCTTATTTTTTTATTTTTTGCCCACAGATTTTCACAAATTTTCTCAGATTTTTCTTATTTATTTCTCTGATTATATTATTGTAATCTGTGTGAATTTATTTTCTATTGTATTCTTTCAATTTATCTGTGTTAATCTGTGCAAATCTGTGGACAGAAAAAATAATCTGTGGACAGAAAAACTACTTAATTGTCAAACGTAGTCCAGCGTAGAATAGTCTTCCCATTACTGGGGCGTAAACTACTGAGGCATCAAAATTATTGCTAAACGGTCTGTCAGCTCCAATAACTGGGGTGTCTTGTGTGTAGTTGGTTATATTTTCACATCCAACATAAACATCAACATGTTTAAACTTACGAGTTACCTGTCCTAACATAAATATATAAGGGTCAGCATATCCTTGTTTATCTCCAATATTATTAGGTATTCTTTGTTTTCCATTAAACTGAGTTGTAAGGTCAAAAATCCATTTATCATATTTTGTTTTGTAAGACAACACAACCAATCCCTTCACCTTACTAACATAAGGTTTTTCCATCAACACACCATTATAAGTTGTTTTAACATCGTTGTATCTTCCTGCCAAAGTGATGGTAAAGCTCTTTATTGGTTCAAGCAAAATATCCATTTGGAAACTGTTTGAATAAGACTTGCCATTAAGATTGTAGAAAATAGCCTTTCTTGGGTCCTGATCCAAATCCATAACCACTTGATTTAAGAAATTGGTATAGTAGTAGTCCAAAGTAACAGAGAACTCTCTTTCGTCTTTTGTTTTAAACGATTTATGAATATTCAAACCACCATTGAAAGCATCCTCCATTTTCAAATCCTCATTAATAGTAATTTGACGAGAAGAAGCCAAGATTCCAAAATTATCAGCAATAATATTAGCACTCCTGTAACCCTTTCCTGCTGCACCTCTAAGAATTAAATCCTTGTTGATTTTCCAACGGAAATGGAAACGTGGAGTAATTAAGTTTTCTTGATAATGTGAATTATAGTCATATCTTATTCCAGCAGTAGCAGTGAATTTTTCTCCATAAATAAAAGAGAACTGACCAAAAGCACCAGGAACAATCTCTTCCTTATAGAAAGCCTTATTATATTGATGCAAAGCAGTATTGAACAAAGTATTATTTCCAATAGCTACATAGTCCTCTTTTAAGTTGGTGAAACGCATTGAAAGGCCAACACTGTACTGATGAGCATGACGAGTTTCGTTTGCAAAAATAAAATTACCATAAACATCACCCTGTTCACCCAAATAGTTGTTAAGACCAAAGAACTGATTATTCTTAAAATAAGTACCAGTAATTTGAGTACCAATTGAACCACTGTGACCAATCATCCAACCATTCTTAGTGAAGAAATGCAACCTGTCAACATCACCACCCAAACCATATAAAGAAGTATCCCCTCTCATATCGTGATTAAAGCCCATTTGACCACCTGTTCTACGTTCATGAAGATAATTTACCAAAGTGTGAGAATGAAAGCCCTTACCTTCGTATTGCCAACGATTTGCAACATTAAACTGCATTTGCTTAGGATAATCCATAAAACCATCCATACCCAAATGATCTATTTCCTGCCAGTTATAAGAAGAATGTAGCAATAACCCAGTATATAATCTGTCATTAACCTTAATATTAGACTTCATATTCAACTCCCCTTTCAACTCCGAATTCATATAAAAATTCAAAAAGAAAGGATCAGCATTCATAGGTTTATCATATTCCAAATTAATTTGACCAGTAACAGTTTCATAACCATTCAAAACATTAGCCACACCCTTACTGATTGAAATGCTCTCCATCCAGCTTCCTGGCACATAACCCAACCCAAAAGGAGCACTCAAACCACGCAAGAAAGGCATATTCTCCAACAACAACTGCGAATAAACACCAGTCAAACCCAAAAGCTGAATTTGTTTAGAACCACTCACAGCATCACTGTAACCAACATCCACACTTGCAGTGTTTTCAAAACTCTCACCCAAATTACAACAAGCCAAATGCTTCAAACCTTCGGAACTGATAATCTCTTTTTGTTCCACACTAATCTTAGATAAATATGAACTCTGTTTCCTTTCAGTAATGGAAATTGGAGAAAGCATGGTGTTGTTTTCCTTCAAATAAAGCTTCACATTAGTCATAGGCTTATTCACCTCAATAGTGTCATTATGGTAGCCAATATAACTAACCACAAGCTTTTTAGTCTTATTATTAACAGGTAAAGAAAAATTACCCAAGCTATCGGTAGAAGTACCCTTTTTAGTACCCTCCCAAATCAAATTCACATAAGGAAGTTTTTCCTTAGTCTTAATATCATAAACCGAACCTTCAAATTTCTGTTGAGCAAACAAAGAGCCAAACACAAGCAAACCAGCAAGGAACATGGATAGTCTTTTCATAAATAAATACTTTCTATTTTTTAAAATCATTTTGTTAATATAGACACAAATTTCCCACAAACATTACACCAACAAAAGAAAAAACTTTTCACTTTTATTTTTTCACTTTTAGCTTTTCACTCCTAAATTCACCCCTCAATCCCCTGAAGGGGAAGAAACAACTCAACACCTAAACGCCTCAACATTACCAACCGACCTTTTGCAAAAAGCGTGAAGAAAATTGTAGTTTTGAACGTGAAGAAAGTTTATATGTTTGAGCGAAGCGAGTTTATAAACTTTTAGTTCAAGGCTGCAATTTTTAGCTTTTTGTGAACAGTCTTGATTTTTTGTTACTTTTTATCAAGAAAAAAGTAAGGAAAGAAGAAAACAGCAAATTTGTACAACCCAATTTTGTAAAAGAACTAATAGAAAAATACTTTAAACAACCATCACCTAATCCAAAACTAATTAGATTAGAAAAAGCAGAGTACTATTCAAGCACTGATATTTTGCAAGAGTTAATATTTAGATTTGGTAATAATCATAAAGATTTAACAACATTAAAGATAGGCAGGGAACTATCAAAACTTAATATAGAAACTAAAGTATTAAATGGCATAAAAAGATATAAATTAATTAAGAAAGAAAACTTTGAAATAGCAAAAGAAAAAGAGGTGGAGTTTGATGAATTGGAAGACGCAGTATAATAATTTGATTTATATATTTTTATATCTTTTTGGGTGGAGTAAGGTGGGGTTAAAAGTGAATTTGAAAAGTTATATACAAAAATATGAATAAATAATAATTAGAATAATATAATTGTTAGAAAGTTTACAAAACCACATTTTACTCCACCTACTCCACCCAAAACCTTCTAACAAATTAAATACCAATAAATAATACACCATTCAAAAATTCTATTAACCCCTACCAATCCCCACCCTTTAACCTCTTTTCTAACTCCTTATTCTATTTTACTAACTCCTTATTCTATTTTGCTAACTCCTTATTCTAATTTGCTAACTCCTTATTCTATTTTACTGAAATAAGGAGTTATTTTTTTGCTTAGTATTTTAATATCCAATTACTAAAGAATCATTATATCAATCGCTTCAATTTCAGATTAATTAAAGTCATTCAACCAATTAAATTATCTTTTTCCTTTTTTAGAGTTGTAATTAAATTATTCTTATTATCTTTGAGCATTGAATTAAATAATAAAATAGTTAAAAGAAATAATATTGGATGAATAATAAATTAAATTTTATTGATTTATTTGCAGGTGCAGGTGGTTTATCAGAAGGTTTTATCAGAGCTGGTTTTAATCCATTAGCTCATATTGAAATGAATAAATATGCGTGTGATACTTTAAAAACTCGTGCTGCTTTTCATTGGTTGAAAGATCAGAACAAATTAGACATATATAAGGACTATCTTTATAATAAAAAAGAAAAAGAAGATGGAAGCAAGCTTTGGAATCAGGTTCCAAAATCAGTAATTGACTCTGTAATCAACTCAGAAATAAAAGAAGAAACAATTAACGATATTTTTGAAAGAGTAGATTCTTTGATTGGAGAAAATAATGTTGATTTAATTGTTGGAGGACCTCCATGTCAGGCATATTCTATAGTCGGAAGAGCAAGAATGGGAAATGCAGTTACGGAAGATCCCCGTAATGAACTTTACAAATTCTATGTAAAATTTTTAGAAAGATATCATCCTAAGATGTTTGTTTTTGAAAATGTTTTAGGTATTCTAACTGCAAAAAATGGTGAACCATTAGAAGATCTAAAAAAATTGGTAAGAGAAATCGGTTACGAGATTGATTTAAACGTTCAACTTGCATCAGATTATGGAGTTTTGCAGCATAGAAAAAGAGTTATTATTGTCGGTTGGAAAGAAAAAATAGAAGGGAAACCTACAACTTTTTCATATCCTATATTAGAGAAAAAGGGAAATAATTATAAGGTTCTAAATGATTTATTTATTGATTTACCTATAAGAAAGCATGGTGAAGGTGAATTGTGTACTCCAATAGAATATATTAAACCACTTGAAGAAATGAAGTACATAAATGAATATAATATAAGGAATACTGATTTTGATTTTACCACTCAACATATAGCAAGACCTAATAATGAAAATGATCGTGAGATTTATAAAATTGCTGTTGAAAAGTGGTATAAAGGTAAGCAAAGATTAAGATATAATGAACTGCCTGAAAGATTACAAACACAAAAAAATAAAGATACTTTTCAAAATCGATTTCAAGTTGTAGATTATGATGGTTGTTCTCATACAGTAGTTGCACATATAGCTATGGATGGTCATTATTACATTTATCCAACAAAAAATCCGACAATTGAAAATGTTCGTTCAATAACAATACGGGAAGCAGCAAGATTACAGTCTTTTCCTGATGATTACTATTTTGAAGGAAGCAGAACTTCTGCTTTTAAACAAATTGGAAATGCAGTACCTGTACTTTTAGCATACAATATTGCCAAGCAGATAAAAAAACAGTTTTAACATGGAATACAACAGAGCAGAAATTGCAACTCCAAACCCAAAATCTACAATCAATTCATATAGAAGTTTTGGTTATAATCTGTCAACTGCAATTGCGGATATTATTGATAACAGCGTTTCTGCAAAAGCAAATGAAATCCATATTGAATATGAATGGCGTGGAAAGGATTCATACATATTAATTTTAGATAACGGCTCCGGGATGAACTGTAAAGAGCTTGTTATGGCAATGACTCCAGGGAGTAAAGATCCTGAGGAAGAAAGAGAATTGAATGATCTTGGCCGTTTTGGAATGGGATTGAAATCTGCTTCATTTTCACAATGCAAACGTTTAACTTGTGTTACGAAACGCAAAGATTATGAAACTATTAAGAGATGCTGGGATATTGATTTTGTAAATAAAGAAAATGAATGGCGTTTGCTTGATTCTATTTCTGACGAAGGTTTTCTTGTAAAAATTGAAAAATCAGGCACTTTGGTCTTATGGGAAAAGCTTGATAGAATTGTTGGTAATGCAGAAATAAGTAACGAAAGTGTAAAAAATGTTTTCTATCAGGAAATGATGAATGTGAAACAGCATTTAAGTCTGGTTTTCCACAAATTTATTGAAAACAAAAAAATAACTGTATATTTTCAAAATGAAGCGATAGAGAGTTATAATCCTTTTCTGTTAAATCTTGACCCAAAACCAGAAATGGGTATTACAGAAAAATTTGGAAATGTTGAAATAACATATTTTATACTTCCTCACATGTCTGAAATTGGTAAAGTTGAATATGAAAAATCTGGTGGTTCTCTTGGATGGTTTCAACAGCAGGGATTTTATGTATATCGTGGAGACAGATTACTTGTTGCAGGTGACTGGCTGGGAATAGAGAAGAAAAGAGATTATTCAAAGCTTGCACGAATTGCAATAAATTTTTCAAATGAAAACGATTTTAACTGGCAACTTGATATAAAAAAATCTACTGCAACACCTCCTATAGAAATACGCAGAGAACTGACTCGTATTGCAAAAATTGCTATTATGAAATCGGCTCAACGTTATAACTGGCGTGGACAAAAAACAAGTTCAGTAAATAAAAATCAAATCAATCAGCCATTATGGATAGATGAAATCACCAGAGAGGGCTTGAAAAAGTATAAAATCAACAGGAAACATCCAGTTATTAGTGCCTTAATTTCTGATAATAATAAATTATCATTAAAGGCTTTAAAATTATTAGAAAATAATGTCCCTATTGAGTTAATATTGAGTAATCAAAATGAAGACCCTTCATATCACGAATTAGAAAAACAAATTGAAATACCAAGCGATGAACTTATTGAATTAGCAGTAGAGATATACAGAATAAATGTATCACAGGGAGTCCCAGAGAATTTGGCAAAACAGCAGATTATGAGTTCCCTGCCTTTCAATATGTTTCCATTAATAAATGAATATCTGAAATGAGCAGTTTAATAGATTCCGCAAGAGCAATATCTCATAGATTGTTAGATTTACATAAAGGTGAGATAACAGAAGAAACAATATTACAAGCTATTAAAAAAGTGACTGCGATAAATATCATTGAAGGTCAAAAATTCGATGAAAGAGAACTGTTTGAAATTTTATGTGCAGATTTAAGCATACGAAAAGGAGACATATCAAGTTTAAATGGAGATATAAAACCTTGGCTTAATGATGAAAAGGCAAATATCAACTTTGAACTTTGGAACAGATACAAATTGTATATATCTCAAGAAGACCCTTCGTTCCCAATTAATGATTTAGATAAATTTACTGATCAAATATTAGATAAATGTGTAAATCCAAGAAATGAAGGTAGTTGGGATAGACGAGGAATGGTTGTAGGACATGTCCAGTCCGGAAAAACATCAAATTATATAGGACTTATTAACAAAGCAACTGATGCAGGTTACAAAGTAATTATAATTATTGCAGGAACAATAAGTTCCTTACGCAGACAGACTCAGGAACGTATAGACTATGGTTATATTGGAAGAAACAGTTCAGCATTTATTAGAAAAAGAGAGAATCGACTTGTTGGAGTCGGAAATTTCAATGTAAAAACAGATATTTATTCATTGACTTCTTCATACTTCAGTAAAGGGGATGAAGGAGATTTTAATCAGGCAGTTGCAAAAAGGTTGAACATTCCAATCGGAAATAATCCTGTGGTTTTTGTTATTAAAAAAAATAAAAGTATTCTCGAAAACTTGATTGACTGGTTTTCAAAAGATGTGAATACAAGAAATATAGATAAAACTCCAAAATTAGTTAATATTCCTGCATTGATTATTGACGATGAAGCAGATTCAGCTTCTGTAAATGCTACAGGCGACATAAACGAAATTAAAACTATCAACCGTTTAATTCGTACATTATTAAATCTTTTCGATCAAAATACATTTATCGGTTATACAGCAACTCCCTATGCAAACCTGTTTATTCCACAGGATTTTAATGAAGAACTTACTACTGTTATAAAAGGCAAAGAATATAAAATAGGTGAAGATTTATTTCCAAGAGATTTTATTATAAATTTAACAGCACCAAGTAATTACATAGGAGCAGCAACAATTTTCGGTTATGAAAATAAAAAAAATCCAGAACTTACTAAAGATCCATTAGATATTTTCAGACCAATTGATAGATTCGATGGTTATGATGATGAAAATAATCCAATTTATACAGGAGATTATGATCCTCCTTTTTTTAAAACTATTAATAAAACAAATAAAGGCCAATTACCTGAATATATCCCAGAAAGTTTAGAAAAAGCAATAAAATCATTTATTCTTACTTGTGCAATTCGTCGAGTCAGAGGACAGGAAAACAAACACAATTCTATGTTGGTTCACGTTGCATTATTGGTTAAATGGATAGATAAAGTAGCCGATTTGGTAAATGATAAATTAGAAAAATACAAAAATGCAATTCAAGGTGACGATAAAATTTTATTAAATGACTTAAAAACATTGCATGAAAGGGATTTCCTTCCAACAACTAAAAATATATTGGAAAATTTGGATTATACTGACATCAGAATAAAAGAACACACTTGGGAAGATGTAAAAAAAGAACTAAAAAAAGCCTCTTCAAAAATTGAAGTTCGTGCAGTACATGGTACTCGTTCAACTGCTAACCTAGATTATAAAAATATTGAAGAGATAGACTACAAGCAATATGAAAATGGATTATCGGTAATTGCTGTTGGTGGCAGCAGACTTTCAAGGGGAATTACTCTTGAAGGACTATCAATTTCATATTACATAAGAACAACTAAAATGTACGATTCCCTTATGCAAATGGGACGTTGGTTTGGCTATCGCCCAGGTTATGTTGATTTGTGCCGACTTTACACTACTAACCAGATTTTTGACTGGTTCAACCATATTACAATGGCAACTGAAGAAATGCGTAATGACTTTGACGAAATGACCTTAACATTTCAACAACCAAAAGATTTTAGGTTGAAAGTGCGTAACCATCACGGGCTGTTAACAATTACAAGTGTTGTTAAAATGCATTTCACAGAGCAATATTTTGTTTCATTGTCTGGCTGGAATCCTCAAACTTACTTGTTATTAAAAACAAGAGAAGCGATACAAAACAATTTCGATACATTGAAATACCTTGTTAACAGAATTGGATTTAACGATAATAATATAATAAAATTGAATGGTAAAATTCAAAAACTGCTATATAAAAATGTTGATATAAATATATTGTGTGAATTTCTGGACAGTTATAAGATTGATCAACCAAGTATAAAACATGCAACAATAAGTTATTACATTAAAGAGCAGGCAAAAAGTCAAAATATTTCCGAATGGGCTATCTGTATCGTTTCCAACACTGATGATAAGGTTTTCATTGATTACAAGGGCAATACTCCTCTAACTGAGAGAAAACCCAATGAAAATATTGCAACTTATGAATTGGAATACAATGGAGAAAAAATATTGATGGGTTGCAGCGTACGTAATCAGCAAATCAGTAGAGGTGGAGAATTTTATTTGATTTCAAAAAATCAGATTGATCAGGCAGGAGACAGATATGTAGATTTAGATAATAGTATAAATTATTCTGAATTAAAATATGTTGAAATCAAAGAACATCGGGCAAAAGAAAAAAAGGGTCTTCTTTTAATATATGCTTTGGATGAACGAGGAACACAAAATGTTTGTAACAATATGCCTATTGTGGGATACAGTTTACATTTTCCTATGCTTAAAGACGAAATCAAAGTTTCGTACACAGCAGCTATTAATCCAAACCTTGAACAAGACTTAATGTTTGATGATGATATTGAAAATGAATAATTATGATAAACATTAAAACTTTATGGGATAATCAGAAGCCTACAGGTGATATAATTATCAAAACCAGAATTGATGAAATAAATCATTTGAATTGTTTTGCTGCAACAAATCATATAACTGGGCAACATTTGTATATTATGTCGATTTCAAATAGTGTTGCTATTCCTGAGTTAAAAAATTATCGTTTCAAAGGAGTAGAAATTTTTACCATTGAAATTGAAAACAACGTTGAACTAAATATTTATCTTTTGGATAATGAGTTAAAAGATATTTTTTCATTGTTTATTCAAAATATTATAGAAGATGTTGAGCAAAGTATTACAGAAAATGAAGCTGTAATTACAACACTAAATATAATTTCAAAATGGAAAAAACTGTTTGACAAAATCAATTTCAATGGATTGAACAGAGAACAGCAAAAAGGCCTTATTGGAGAACTACTGTTTTTTAATTACCTTCTTGAACATAAAAAAACCTCTACTTCAATTCTTAATGCTTGGACAGGCAGCGATTATAAGGACAAAGATTTTACATTTGGTGGTATTGGAATTGAAATAAAATTTACATCCTCTAAAAATCCAAAAATCATAATTTCAAGTGAAAGACAATTAGACTCAAATAGTCTTAATGAATTATTTTTATTATTATTCACAGCCGAAGAAGTCAAAGAAAACGGTTTTTCTCTAAATTCACTTATACAACAAATCAGAAAGAAAATAACAAATCCAGATGAACTCAATCTTTTTAATGAAAACCTGACATTAATTGGTTATCTGGAAGATGATAGGTCACAATACAATACTAAGTACTCCTTAAAAAATACATTAGTTTTTGAGATAAGCAAAGAATTTCCCAAGATTATTAAAAATCAATTACCATTAAGTATTTATGATGTTAAATATTCAATTGAATTATCTGCTATAGAAAAATATATAATAAACTTTGAAGAATTATTCACAAAATTATAATTATGGAAAGAGCTTTACAGAATTACATAGAAGAACTTAAATCAGATGTAGCATCACTGGTTTATTCTGAGGGAGAAGGTGTAAGTTTTGAAGATAAATTTACCGAATATTGTATTGAAGTTTTAGAATCAATAGGCAAGTGTGAAGGAGCAAGAGTCATGTCGTACATTCATCCCAACAGTCAGGGTGGAATTGACTGGAAAATAAATGGCTACAGTTTACAGGATCAATATAAAGAAGAAAACAGTAAAACATATTATACAACATTGAATTTGTTTATTACAAATTTTGTTACAGATGACAAAGATGCATACTACTACAATATTTCAAAAGATGAATATACTAAATCTATTAATCAAATAAAACGCTTTATTAATGCTTCACTTAAAAGACATATTGATTATCTTGACAATTCTCTGACAGAATTAAATGAACTCGTTAAAATTATTGGTAAGCAGGCACAGGATTTTGACAGAATCAAAGTGTTTTTTTTACTTAATGGTTTTTCAAATCACGAAAAAGAAAAATTTGATGTTGCAGGCATAGAAGTTCAGGTTGAAACATGGGACATTAACCGTCTTTTCAAAATTAACGAATCTAACAGTATACACGAAACTATAGAAATAGACTTTAGAAATTTTTCAGATGAAAGTAACGGTTTGCATTGTTTGAAAGTGCCAATCGAAGACGAAATGTATGATTGTTATTTGGCTATAGTTCCCGGTGATATTTTAGCAAACCTTTACAAAGAATATTCAAATGAACTTTTAGAAAGCAATGTACGGGCATTTCTGGGACAAACAGGAAAGTATAATAAGGGAATTAGAGATACCATTCGCCAAAAACCGCAAATGTTTCTACCTTACAATAATGGTATTTCAGCAACAGCTGAGACAACAGAAACAGAAATCATAAATAATAAGCTTTTTATTACTAAACTGAACAATTTTCAAATTGTCAATGGTGGACAAACAACTGCTTCACTTTATCATACTCAAAAGAAGTATAAAGAAGTAGATTTGAGTAAAATTTTTGTTCAAATGAAACTTACTGTTATCAAAGATAAGGAAGTGAAGAACATAGAAGTCCCAAACATTTCCCGTTATGCAAACAGTCAAAACAAAGTTACTGAATTAGATTTATCTTCAAATAATCCTTATTTTATAAACATTGAAAGTTTATCAAGAAAAAAATATGTAACTAATCCAGAAAATAAGAATCAGTCGTATTTGTGGTTCTTTGAACGCACTAATGGACAATACAGAGAAACGCTTAATAAACAAACACCAGCACGACAAAAGAAATTCAAAGAGCAAAATCCATCAAATTTGAAATTTGTAAAATCAGACATTGCAAAGTTAATTAATCTTTGGGATTTAGAACCACATTATGTTTCACAAGGGTCGCAAAAAAGTTTCATACAATACACAAAGAAAATCAATGAATTAGTTTCAAAAAACAAATTACCAGGTGACAATTTCTATAAAAAACTTATTGCTAATGCAATTATATTCAAACAAGTAGACAAATTATTTGGCAGAAAAGGTGTTAATGCCATTGGAGACACTAATCTTAAGTCATTCACTGTTGCTTATACAGTTTCGTATTTCCATTATTTAACTCAGAATCGCATCGATTTATGGGAAATTTACACAAATCAAAAGATCGCAGATATAATTATCGATCAATTACGCAAACTGATATCTTTCGTTTTCGATTTTCTGCAAAAAGAAGCAAGTGGACAATTGATTTCTGAATATGCAAAACGAGAATCTTCATGGAAGAATTTACAGGCAACATCATATCCGGAAGATTTAACGAAAATCTTAAAAGATCATCTGATTTCTGAAACTGAAAGAGATGACAGAGAGAATGAAAAGGAGATAGATTCAAATAATAAAGAAAATACAATTTTTGCAATTAGTGAAATATATAAATTAGGATTAAAATTTTGGGATGGTTTTAGAATTTATATTAAGAGAAAAGATCTGAAAGAATTTGATTATGATACTGTCATTGATATAATTCATAAATTAGAACGTAAAAATAATTTAACTGCTAAAGAAATATATATTGGTAAGATGACACTTAAATATCTTTCTGAAAATCCAATTGTTATTGATGAAATTAAATCTTTATCTTCTAAAAAAGAAACTGAGACAATAGAGATCAAGCCTGTTTATGACAAATTATCTCTCCTGACTAAAAATGACTGGGATAAAATGATAGCATTAGCAGAAAAGACAAAAATTTTTGAAAATAATGAATTGTTAAATATAAAATCAGTTTATACTTCATTAATAAAAAATGAATTGTTTAAAGAGCAGGCATTACTTAGTGCATATAATTCTTTGAAAAAACTGAAACGCTTTGGAATTAATATATAAATGCAGATACGCAGTTTTGAAAAAAACCTGATTTAGAAATTTATCAAACAATTTTATCCATTTCCGTCGTGCGGGATTTGCACTCCCGCACGATATTACTATAAGGATTTTTAATCCGTAAGATATACAATAATCAAAGAATATTTCTAAACAATATATTAATCAAAATGTATTTGTACATTTGCCAGCAAATTGAGTTTAAAAATAATAACATATCGGATTACAAATCCTAATAATAACGAAGTGCGGGAGTCGGAAATCCCGCACAACGGGGGATAGCTATTGGGAAGATTGTGCTTATTTTAACTACATAAGAAAACACCTAAACAACTAAACGACTAAACGACTATACAACTATACACCTAACCCCTTACTGTGGTTTATAGAGTGGTATGGTTTTCTTTTCGGCTGGTTTGAAGTTGGGTTCGTCTTTTTTATTTCTTGGTTGTACGTTTTCTATCAAACGCCACTTTCCTCTTTCAAATTTGAATCCATTTACATAGCCTGAGGATATGTAGAACTGGGTTTTCCCTTCCATGCCTTCGTACATTGGTTCCAATACGTCATATACTATCATATAATCTTTAACTATATTGGGTTCTATGGTTCTTGGTTTGGGTTTGAAGAATGTTCTCTTTTTTCTGGCTATGTTCTTGTCTTCATAGTATTGGTTATCCCATAGCAGGAAGAATTTGGCATCGGGGTTGTATTCAAATATGTAGCGGGTGCGGTCTCTGTCTTTGTAGAAGTTATTGGCTCCAAAGATGGGTTTAGAACTTCTGGGCTTAAAGGATATAAAGTCTATTATTTTTCTTTTGGTGTATATATCGTTGCCATCGTAGCCAATAAGGGTGTAAACTTTTCTTCCTTCATAGTCCATTGTTAGGAGTTCGTAGTAAACTGCTCCAAACCATGTTTGGTTGTCGGTTTTGGTCATTTCAGGATTGAAGATTTCTTCACTCTTGTCTTTTAGTATGTAGGTTTCGTATTCGGAAGTGGTTTCGTTTTTGACTTGAATTAGTCCGAAGTTTTCATATTTACCATCATGGGATACTATTGCCCATGTGAATATTCTAAATTTATTATCAGGAGATTTTAGATTGCTTATTCGTTTTAGAGAAGAAAAAGGATAGTTGAATGATTTTTCAAGACCCATTACTTCTTCCATAGTGGTGAGAAGTTTTTCGTTGGCATTGAATCGTTCATTGTCGTTGGGTGAATCAATAACTAAATCAATCAGTTCTTTCATCTGCACCTCAAACTGACTAAAAGTCTCACTATTTTGCGAAAATATATTTACGCTCAACAGAATACCAATAAAAAATATTAAAATCCTTTTCTTCATCAACTCTTAATTTCTTTTCTTTTACTGCTAAATTAGCAAATAAGTTACTTTGAGAAACAAAATAATTACATATATTTGCATACAAAATTAATAAAAAGAATTGATAATGAAATCAAAAATCATAAATGCTCTCTCTGAACTCTCTCCCATTTTGAATAGTCCTAATGAAAAATTGATTGAAGCAATTGAACTATGCGTTATGGAAAATACTTGGTTTGACAGGGATAGCGTGTGTTTGGCTTTAAAGGCTTTGGCTAAGTGGTTAAACAAAGAGGTGCTTGAAGAGTTTTGTGAGAGGTATGATTTTACTGACAATCCTAAAACTGTTGCTGTTATTTGTGCTGGTAATATTCCTGCTGTTAATTTTCACGATTTGCTTTGTGTGTTGTTGAGTGGCAATAGGGCTCTTTTAAAGCTTTCTTCTTTGGACAACAGGCTTATTCCTGCCATTGTGGAGGAGTTGGTTGCTATTGAGCCTTTAATTAAAGATAGGGTAAGTTTTGCTGAGGGTAAGATTAATGATTTTGATGCTGTGATTGCAACTGGAAGTAATAACACTTCTCGTTATTTCAACTACTATTTTTCTAAATATCCTCACATTATTCGTCATTCTCGCTCCTCAATAGCAGTTATTCAAAACTCTAAGATTGATTACAAGGGGTTGATGGCTGATATTCTAACTCATAAAGGTATGGGATGCAGAAATATTTCAAAAATATTTGTTCCCAAAGGGTTTGACTTTTCTGAATTAATTGAAGCTTCTTTGGATTATAAATATCTTTTAGACCATAATAAGTATAGGAATAACTACGATTATCATAAAGCAATTTTCATTATGAATAATGTTCCTTTTGTTGATTCACAAGTGTTGATACTATTGGAGAATAAAGATTTGTTTTCTCCTGTTTCTATTTTGAACTATGAGTTTTATGATAGTTTAAATGATATTGAGAATAGGATAGAATTAGAGAAAGATAATATTCAATGTATTGTTTCGGATATTGAAAGTATTGGAGGGATTAAAACCATTAACTTTGGTAAGGCACAGCAACCAGAGATTAATGATTATGCCGACAATATTGACACCATGCTTTTCTTAAATAGCTTGAATTAAGATACAAAAAATAAGATTGTTTACTTTTTAGAAGCTTAAACTAAGGTTTAGTCCAAAGGATGGTGAAAGGGTTTGAGTTGTGGGGCTAAGGGGTTGAGGAATGATTTTTATATCTGGGTTAATGGAAAGTTGGGGTTTATTTTCTTTTGGATTGGTGAAACCATAGTATTTATTTATTTTCTTTGCATTTCTATTGGCATCCACAATTCCAACTATCCAGCAAGTTGCCGCACTTGTAAAAGAAGCTAAGAACATAGTAATATATGTAACCTTCCCTACATTAAATTCATTTCTTGGATAATAATGAGGATCTCCTGTTGCAGCAATAATAACAAAAGCATCGCTTAAAAGTTTCCAAGCTATAAATGCTTCTGCTTTGCTTTTCTGACCATTATAATATTGTCCTATGCCAGGGTAGGCAAGTGAGAGAAGGGTTGCAATTGCAGGGTTTCTATATGTTGTTTTTGAGGTGTAAACTGAATCTATTTCTTCTGTTTTTTCAAGTAAAGGAGCGTTTAAATCATCATTTTCTTGGGAGAATAGGTTATTTGGAAAACCTATATAAAGGATTATTGCAAATAGTATAATAAGTATTCTCATAAGGATAAAATTATTAATTATTTCTGCAAATATACATTTATTTTAATACATAAGCTTTTTTTGGAAACTTTCTACTTCGACTACTATAATATTGTTTTCTTAGAAGCTCAAACGTAGGTTTAGTCCAAAGGATGGTGAAAGGGTTTGAGTTGTGGGACTAAAAGGTTGAGGAATGATTTTAATATCAGGATTTATGGAAAGTTGGGTTTTCTTTTCTTTTGGATTGGTGAAACCATTGTATTTATTTATTTTCTTTGCACTTCTATTGGCATCAATCATACTTACTGCCCATGAGGTTACAGCACTTGTTAAAGAGCCCAAAAATATTATCGCATATGTTTCTCCTTCCTTTGAAAACAAATTATCAATAGTTCCATAAAAACCAAAAATCATGCACACATCACTTGCAACTTTCCATGCAATAAAACCAATTGCTTTATCTTTTTGACCATTATAATATTGCCCAACGCCTGGATAGGCAAGGGAAAGTAGGGTTGCTTTGGAGGGTTTTCTAAATGTTTTGGCTGTGGAGTTAGCTGAATCTAATTTTTCTGTTCTTTGAATGGGATTATTATAAATATCATCGTGAACTTGGGAGAATAGGTTGTTGGAAATACCTATACAAAGAATAATTGCAAATAGTATAATAAGTCTTCTCATAAGGGTAAAATTATTAATTATTTCTGCAAATATACATTTATTCTAATACATAAGCTCTTTTGGTAATATTACTTCTAATCTTTGTGGAAATAATCGTAAACAATTTTTGCTTTGGAGGCTCCAATTGCATTGGTCAGGTCTTCAAGTGAAGTTTGAGAAATCTTTTTAACGGATTGGAATTTAAGAAGTAGGTTTCTTGATGTTATATCCCCTATTCCTTCAATTTCCGTTAGCTGAGTTCGGAAGGTTGATTTGGAACGTTTGTTTCTATGGTGTGTTATTCCAAAACGGTGTGCTTCATCTCTAATTTGTTGTATAACTTTTAGGGTTTCACTCCTTCTGTCCAAAAATAAAGGAATGCTTTCACCAGGAAAGAATATTTCTTCTAATCGTTTGGCAACCCCTATCATCTTTATCTTATCGGATAGTCCTAATGCTCTTAGGGTTTCTTGTGCTGCACTTAACTGTCCTTTTCCTCCGTCAATAACAATTAGGTCAGGAAGTGGTTTTTCTTCTGCTTTCAATCGAGAATAACGACGGTAAACAACTTCTTGCATTGATGCAAAGTCATCAGCCCCTACAACAGTTTTTATATTATAGTGTTTATAATCACGATTGGATGGTTTGGCATTGCGAAAAACTACACAGGCTGCAACAGGATTTGTTCCTTGCGTGTTGGAATTGTCAAAGCATTCAATATGTCGTGGCAAAACATCCATTCTTAAATCCTTTTGCATAATCTCCATTATTCTCTTAGAATGCCTTTCTGGGTCGAGCAGCATAGCTTTTTTAGATTTCTCCAATTTATGGAATTTTGCATTATGGAGCGAAAGGTCAAGGAGTTTCTTTTTATCGCCTAATTGTGGGATAGTTTGTATAACATAATCCTCAGGCAAATCTAACCTGATGGGAACAATAATTTCTCTGTCATTCCAATCGAGTTTATCCCTACTTTGAACAATGGCAGAAGTAAAAACTTCCTCAAAGGTTTCATCAAGTTTGCGTTGTACTTCTATACTGTAAGAAGAAATTACGTATCCATTAACTACCTTCATCATATTGAAATGTATGGAGTTTTCTCCTTCAACATATGCAAAGACTTCCACATTTTTTATTGTGGAGCTTACTACTGCACTTTTGGATTGGTAGTTCTCCAACATCATTATTCTTTCCTTAACGGCTTGTGCTTTTTCAAATTCAAGGGTTTGGGCATAGGTCATCATCTCCTGCTTCAAGTCTTTTAGGAGTATGGAGAAATCGCCTTTAAGCATATTTTTTACTGAGGATATTGTTTGGTTGTAGCTTTCTTTTGATTGAAGACCTTCACATGGTGCTTCGCATAGTTTGATTTGGTAGTTAAGACAGGCTTTGAATTTGTTTTGGAGTATGTTTTCCTCTGTTAAATTGAGGTTGCAGGTGCGATAGCGAAACATTATGCGGATTATATCCATCAGGTCTTTGAGGGCTCGATTGTTGGCATAGGGTCCAAAATAGAGTGAGCCATCTCTAACAAAGTTGCGTGTTTTGAATATCTTGGGGAAGGGTTCATTGGTTATTCGTACCCATGGAAAGCTTTTGTCGTCTTTCAGGAGTATGTTGTAGCGTGGTCGGTATTTCTTTATTAAATTGCACTCCAATAGCAGGGCTTCGGTTTCGGAGCCTAAATGGATGAGTTCAATGTTGTAGATTTTTCGAACTAAGAGTTTGGTTTTGGAGTTGAGGTTTGATTGGTTGTGAAAATATGATAATACCCTGTTCTTTAAGTTCTTTGCCTTACCTATATAGATTATGGTTCCCTTATTATCAAAATATTGATACACTCCTGCTGTGGAAGGTAGTGTTTGTAATATGGGTAAAAGCTTATCGTAATAAGGATTAAGATTGTCGGTCATAGGCCTTTTGCCTTTTTATTTCTCAACGTTATAATCCAATTCAGATTTCTTAACTTCTATGCCTATGTTTTTTAGTCCTGTTACTTCGTATTTTGAGCTATAATTGGAGATGATAAATTTATATTCTCCTTTTTCTGGGAATGTTAAGTATTGTTTTATTGGTTCTTTTATTTCAACAATATCGCCTAAATCACTTCCAATGAATTTTTCAGCATTGCGATCTTTTAACTGCACTGTATGAATGGTTTCTTTCTTCATGCCTGATGGTGAGATTATTCTTAGAATAAAACTAACTTCATCAACATTAATATCTTTTGTGTGAGTGAATGAAACATTTATATCATAAACATCTTTAAGGTTGGTGATTTCAATTTTTTCAAAACTAATATCTTTTCCTTTTTCTATTCTATCCCATTTTTGATTTGGGAATTCTATGGTGTTTTGATATACAAATTTATCTCCACATGAAATAAAGAAAACACTTAAAATGCCTAAAAGTAACGCAATGCTAAAAATTCTTTTCATAATTATTCTATTTTTGTGTTTTTAACCACTCTGATACGTTGTTTTCTATTCTTTGTGATAGGTTGTCAGCTTCTTTTCTTTGGAACTTCTCTCCTATTATGTTTTCGTATAGTTCTATATAACGTTCAGAAATTTGATTAATTATTTCAGGTGTCATTTCAGGCACTTTTTGTCCTTCCAAGCCTTGGAATCCATTTTCCATTAACCATTCTCTAACAAATTCTTTGGATAATTGTCTTTGTGGTTGTCCATTATTTTGACGTTCCTGATAGCCTTCCAAATAGAAATAGCGTGAAGAGTCTGGTGTGTGGATTTCGTCTATCAAATATATTTTTCCATCTTTCTTTCCAAATTCATATTTGGTATCAACCAAAATTAATCCTCTTTCTTTTGCTAATTCTTGTCCTCTTTGGAATAGTGCAAGGGTGTATTTTTCTAATTGTTCGTAATCTTCTTTTGAAACTAAGCCATGTTTAATTATGTCTTCTTTTGAGATATCTTCATCATGACCAATTGCTTCTTTGGTTGTTGGTGTGATTATTGGGTTTGGAAATCTGTCATTTTCTTTCATTCCTTCGGGTAGTGTAACTCCACAAAGTGAACGTTTTCCTTGTTTGTATTCTCTCCAAGCGTGTCCTGAAAGAAATCCTCTAACAACCATTTCAACTTTGAATGGTTCGCAAAGATGTCCTATTGTTACCATTGGATCTGGTGATGCTATTTTCCAGTTTGGAACAATATCTTCTGTTGCATTTAAAAATTTCTCTGCAATTTGATTTAAAACTTGTCCCTTGAAAGGAATTCCTTTTGGTAAAACTACATCAAAGGCTGAAATTCTATCAGAAACAACCATTACTAAAAAATTATCATCAATATTATATACATCTCTTACTTTGCCGATGTATAACTCCTTTTGTCCCTCAAACTTAAAGTTTGTTTTAACTAATGCTTCCATATAATATTATTGTTGTTTTTATTGTGCAAAGATAATTTATTTTTAAAGAAAAAAAACGATTAACTTCAATTTATCATATATTTTTGCTCATATTTCAAATAATTATAGTATGTTTGCAGTGCAATTAATATAATTCTTTATTATGAAGAAGAAATTTTTTTTAACTTTGGTTATCACTCTTGCTATTGTTTCAGGAGCTTATTCTCAACAACCTAAAAAAACCAACAAGGGTAAGAAACCTATTCCAAAGCCTCAAATATTAGAAACTCCACTTCCTGCAAGAAGTGCTGATTGTTTTTTTGCTGCACCACTTCAAATTGATGTCCCCTTTGGACCAACTGAGCCACCTCGTGGATATGGTTTTGTAAGTGAAATTGCAAAAGATGCCAAGACAAAGAATGTTTTTGATCAGGAACATAACTCTGTTTGGTATATTTTAACTATTCCTTATGATGGAAAGCTTTGCATTGATGTAACTCCAAAAGCAATTGCTGACGATTACGATATGTTGGTTTACAAATATACGAATAAGTATTTTTGCAATAGAATAATTGGAAATAAGGTTGCTCCTGTGCGTTCTGTTATGTCAGCAGGCAACACCGAAACAAAAGGTGTTACAGGAATTGGATTAAAGGGCAAATTGACTAATGTTCCAAAAACTTCAACTGCTCCTTATGCATCTTATATTGATGTTACAGCTGGTGAGAAATATGTTATTGTGGTTGATAACCTTGCAAGTGGTGGTTTAGGTCACACAATTCTTGCTACTGTCAACACTGAATTTGCACCACTTACTGTTCTTCCAATTGACAGTATCAAAAGAGAAAGAACAACAGCTGATATTCTTATTAAAGATAAAGAAAGCGATAATGTTATTTTGGAAAAACAAGATGCAGGTGCTCAATTAATTAAAATTCTTCCAAGAAAGAATTATACCATTACTCTAAAAAAAGATGGATATTTCAATTACAGAAGAGATGTTTCACATGCACAAGCTATTAAAGACTCTATCCTAACTGCTCGTTTGGTTCAAATAAAAGCTGGTTCAAAACTTCCAATTAATGGATATCTTTATTTTGATGTTGATGAGATGAACAATGTTACTCTCCTTCCTGAAAGCTATTCTGCTTTGGATGATGCGGTGAAAACTCTTCAAGAATATCCTCAACTTATTGTTGAAATAATTGGTAGAATACCAACAGAAGGATTTAGTTTAAGAAAAGATGCTGAAAACTCACGTTTAAGAGCTGAGGCTATTAAAAAATATTTAATTGGAAGAGGTATTTCAGAAACAAATCTTAAAACAAGAGGTTCTTATATTAAAGAACTTGAAACACAACTAATACAGCAAAAGAAAAGCAAGTCAGGCAGTGTTTTAACTCCAAATTGTGAGATTAAGATTTTAAAGACTCAATAAAGGGAGAGTTTGTTGAGGTATTTTTTATTAGTAAGGAGCTTAAAGACCCTAATGTCCTTAAAGACTTTAATGTACTTTTCATTATGATTAAGCATTAAAAACTCCTGAATTACTTTAAGAATAAAGTGTATTTTTTGGTTTATCTGCTAATAGGCCAATGGCAACTGAGGTTTTACCATTATTATCTTTTGAATAGGTCATTTCAATTCTATCTAACTCATCTAAATGGGAGAACATAAAAAATGAAGTCTGTTCATCAAAATCAGGTAAATCCTGTTCTGAATAGATTATTGTTTTTAAATATGCTCTAATTACTTCTGAAACCATTTCTACACTCTTTCCAGTATTAAGAGCTATTCTCTTAACTATATCTCCTGCATTAACTGTTACACTTTGATTTTTTTGAAGCATATCATAGAAACTTTTCATTACATCTTTTTCTTCAAAATCTTTTTCATCATTTCCCATAAAATAAAACTTAAAAGTTAATATATCTTTATAACGATATATTTTTAATTATTATTTCAATATAAAAAAATAAAGGGAGAAGATATTAATCAACTCCCTTCGCGGTTTTTCATAATTGGATAAAATCTACTCAGTTTGAAAAAACCGAAATTTAAACATCAAAATCAAATCTATTATAACTTAAAACATATTTACATAAAATCTATTTACCTAATCTGCTCTCAACTTCTTCTTTTGAAAGTTTTTTAGTACAGAAGAACCAATCGTAGCATTTAATGTTTTCATCCTTGCTTTCCATTCTTTCCTTAGCAACTCCACATGAACCTGCTGTTGGTACAATTACTTCATCTCCTGGACGCCAATCTGCTGGTAATGCCACATTGAAATTATCTACTGTTTGCAATCCAATTAAAACTCTCTTCAATTCGTCAAAGTTTCTTCCTAATGCAAGTGGATAATAAATAATTGCACGAATAATGTCTTGTGGGTCTATGAAGAAAACTGCTCTAACTGCTTTTGTGGTTGCTTCTCCCGGTTGAATCATTCCATATTTATTGGCAACTTCCATTGTTATATCTTCAATTAAAGGGAATTTTACTTCCATTCCTTTCATATCCTTATATTCAATTTTGTCCTTAATGGTTCTTAACCATGCAATGTGACTGTATAGTCCATCAACAGAAAGACCTACCAATTGAGTATTCAATGCTTCAAACTCTGGTGCCATTTTTGCAAAGGTCATAAACTCAGAAGTACAAACAGGAGTAAAATCTGCTGGGTGTGAGAAAAGGATTTTCCACTTTCCTTTATAGTCTTCTGGGAAGTTAATGTTTCCTTGTGTAGTTACAGCCTTAAATGAAGGTGCTTTGTCGCCAATTCTTGGCATTGAATTTACTATATTTGTTGTTTCCATTTTATTTTCGTTTTTTTATTATATCTTTTTTAATTATTTTCTGATGGCAAAATTATAACGAGTTTTTGTATTTACCAAACAGATATTTTCTATCTTTGCATCGACAAAAACGATTAGATATGACAATTCAACAATTAGAATACGTTGTGGCTGTGGATAAATACAGGCATTTCATTAACGCTGCAAAGGCATGCGATATAACTCAATCAACCCTTAGTGCTATGATTCAAAAACTCGAAAACGAGTTAGATGTAATAATTTTTGACAGAAATTCTCATCCAATTCAGCCAACAAATATTGGAGAAAAGATAATTAATCAAGCTAAGATTATTCTTTTTAACTCCAAGCAATTGATGGAGATGGTTATGGACGAAAGGAATAAAAGTGAAGGGCAAATTAAATTGGGGATTATTCCAACTGTTGCTACTTATATTTTACCAAAGCTTTTTAAAGAGGTTATGGATAAACATCCAAATATTAAACTAAACGTTACTGAAACTCAAACTTCCAATATTATCAAGCAACTTCATCGTGCTGAATTGGATATGGCTATTCTTGCAACACCTTTAAATGAAAGTGATTTATTGGAAATACCTATTTATTATGAAGAGTTTGTGGCTTATATTTCACCCTTAGATGATTTGTATAAAGAAAAAGAAATTAAGTCTTCATCAATGAAATTGGATAATATGTGGGTTTTGCAGGAAGGACATTGTTTCAGGAATCAGGTTTTGAATTTCTGCAAACGAGACTCCGACTTTAAGCCTAATTATGAGGCTGGAAATATTGATACATTGGTTAAGATTGTTGATAAGAATAAAGGTTATACAATAATACCTCAACTTCATATTGACCTTTTAACACAAGAACAGAAGAAAAATATTCGACCATTAGTTTCTCCTAAAATTGTAAGAGAGATTTCTATTGTAATTAGAAAAGATTATGTTAGAGAAACTCTTTTAAATCATATTGCAGAAATGCTTAAATCAATTATCCCTGAAAAGATGATTGATGAAAGATTAAAGAAATTTGCTATTAGGTTATAGGTTTTTTGTTGAGGTGTTGAGGCGTTGAGACGCAAGCGACTAAACAACTAAACAACTAAACAACTAAACGACTAAACAACTCAACAACTAAACTCTCTTAATACAAGCTCCTATTGCGTTTAGACGTTTGTCTATGTTTGAATAACCTCTGTCTATTTGTTCAATATTGTCTATTGTGCTTTTTCCTTGTGCTGAAAGAGCTGCAATCAATAGGGCTACTCCTGCTCTAATATCAGGTGAAACCATATTTACTCCTCTTAGAGGATAACGTTTTTCAAGCCCAATTACTGTTGCTCTATGTGGATCGCAAAGTATTATTTGAGCTCCCATATCAATTAGTTTATCAACAAAGAATAAACGGCTTTCAAACATCTTTTGATGAATAAGAACACTTCCTCTTGCTTGTGTTGCAACAACAAGGGCTATGGAGATTAAATCGGGAGTGAATCCAGGCCATGGTGCATCTGCAATGGTCATAATGGAACCATCCATAAATCTCTCTACTTCATAAATATCCTGAGAAGGAATATGAATATCATCTCCAATATGATCTATCTTTATTCCTAAACGACGAAAAACATCTGGGATAATTCCTAACTGCTGATAGTTTACATCTTTAATTGTTATTTCAGAACTTGTCATTGCTGCAAGTCCAATAAAAGAGCCAACTTCAATCATATCGGGTAATAGTCGATGAGTTGTTCCTTTCAATTCTTTTACTCCTTCAATAACAAGCAGGTTTGAACCCACTCCTGATATATTAGCTCCCATTCGGTTAAGCATTGAGCAAAGTTGGAAAAGATAAGGTTCGCAAGCTGCATTGAAAATTGTTGTTTTACCCTCAGCCATAACAGCACTCATAACAATATTGGCAGTTCCTGTTACGGAAGCTTCATCCAATAGCATATATGTTCCTTTAAGCTTTGTGGCTGTAATTTCGTAAGATGAAACCTTTTCATTAAAACTAACATCAGCTCCAAGCTTTTGAAATCCTATATAGTGAGTGTCTAAACGTCTTCTTCCTATTTTATCTCCACCAGGAATTGGATTGGAGGCTTTATGGAAACGTGCAAGCATTGGACCAACAATCATTATGCTTCCTCTTAGTCCTGTTGCCAGCTTGCAGTATTCGGGTGTTTGAATTAGGTCGAGGTTAACATTTTCTGCTTTAAAAGAATATTTCTCCTCTCCAAGCTTTTCTACCTTAACCCCAATATATGCTAATAACTCTATAAGTTTATTTACATCTCTAATATTTGGAATATTATCTATTATAACCTCTTCCTTTGTTAATAAAACAGCACAAATAACTTGCAGAGCTTCATTCTTAGCTCCCTGAGGAACAATATCTCCTTTGAGTTTATGTCCTCCAATAATTTCAAACTTACTCATATTTATTTATTATTTAGGATTATGATTATTTTTTCCGTTTGCAGCTGAGAAATGTTTGCCATTCTTTTGATTGTTCTTTGGCTTAATATACTTTTTCTTATTACTTCCAAGAATATTCTTTGTTGTGTTCAGTTTAAAGTCATCATGAAGTTTTAACTGTCCTTTTGATAGCTCTTCAAAATGTTTTAAGATTAAATCATCTTCAACTGAATCTCTATTCCATTGTAAATATGATTTCTTTAATTGTTGAGCTATAAGTGCAATCAATACCTTCTTTTCATCCCCATCTTCCATTTCAATAACTTTCTCAATCATATTCTCCAAAACCTTACCATAAGGGCCAAACTTAATATCACTATTCTTGTAACTTAAAGGTAGTGGTGGTGCAATAGTTTCTTGTCTTGAAGGCATTGGATAAGGTGAATCAACATCCAATTTAAAATCAGAAATTATGAAAAGATGATCCCATAATTTATGTTTGTAATCCACAATATTTTTTGCATCGGGATTTACATTATACATTGCAGTTATAATAAATTTCACATATGCATTTCGCATTTCCCTATCCTCAATGGTTAAAGCATAATCAACCATCTTTTGAACATTCCTGCCATATTCAGGTATCTTCAAGTCCTCTCTTTCTGTATTATATTCCATATATTTATTTTTTAATATCTCTGTTAGTCCACAGATTTTCACAAATTTCCTCAGATTTCTCTTTTTCTGATTTTTGCTTAACTGTGTTTATATGTAGACTATTTTATAATTAATCTGTGTAAATTTCTATTCTATTTTATTATTTCAATTTATCTGTGTTAATCTGTGCAAATCTGTGGACAGAAGAAACTACATCAATTTTAATTTTGCAAATCTAAGAACTAATTTTTTAATTCCAAAACCTGCAAAATTTACTTCTGCTTTTGTATCATCTCCTTTTCCTTCCAAAGCAAGGATTTTACCCTTTCCAAACTTATCGTGATAAACCTCCATTCCTTCTTCAAAAGCGTTCATATCAGTTACTGGTGTTCCTCCAATTGGTTTTGGAAGTGTGTCTATTTTCTTTAAATTTCGGTTAACACTAACAAAATCGGAATTGGAGAATGAAGGTGTTTTCAGCTTGGTTTTTTCTTTTAAATTATTATAATTCTCATTGAAATAATCCTTGTCTATATCTGCTAAAAACCTGCTTTCTTCATTGTATGCAATACTTCCATTTCTAAAACGCATTTGAGCGCAGGAAAGTGCTAATTCCTTTTTTGCTCTTGTCATAGCAACATAGAAAAGACGTCTTTCTTCTTCCATCTCAACCTGAGAACCTATACACATGGCACTTGGGAAAAGATTTTCTTCCATTCCTGCAACAAAGACATAAGAAAATTCCAATCCCTTAGCTGAGTGAATGGTCATAAGAGATACTGTATTATCATCATTCTTATCTCCCCTGTCTGTTTCGCTTAAAAGACTTGTTTGCTGAACAAAAATATCTAATGTTTTATTTCTAAGAGCAATCTCCTCTCCTGTTTGTTCGTCCAATATCATTTCATCTTCTGACTCAACAAATGCTTGAATGGCACTTATCAATTCATCAATATTATCCAATTTATCTTCAACAGCAGGATCGGCCTCATTCTTTAAAGTTGTTACTATATTTGATTTAGCAATAATATTAACTCCAAGCTCATAAGCATCAATCTTATCTTTTTCAATTGTGAAAGCTTGAATCATTGTAACGAAATCAATAATACTTTGTTTGGTTCTGGGAGTAAGTTGTATTTTATCAATATGATTTAAAGCAGCATGAAACAAAGATACATTTTCTTCATTGGCTAATATTTTCAGTTTATTTATGGATGTGTCGCCAATTGAACGTGCAGGATAATTGATAACTCTTAAAAAAGCTTCATCATCCGAATTATTCACAACCAAACTAAAATAAGCCAAAATATCTTTTATTTCCTTTCTTCCATAAAATGAAATACCACTGAAAATTCTATAAGGAATATTCAAAAAACGAAGATTTTCTTCCAAAACACGTGATTGTTGATTGGTTCTGTAAAGAATTGCAAAATCCTTATAATCGGCATCTTCTTCACGTATTCTATCTCTAATGGTATTACAAATCCATTTTGCTTCATCCTTATCGGAATCAGATTTGCAGAAATTAATCTTCCTTCCCTCTCCATTATTTGTCCAAACCTTTTTCTCAATTTTTTTGGAATTGCGACTAATAACGCTATTTGCAGCATTTACAATATTGCTTGTTGAACGGTAGTTTTGTTCAAGTTTAAAGAGTTTAGCATCTGGATAATCCTTTTGAAAATCCAATATATTACGAATATCTGCTCCACGAAAAGCATAAATTGATTGGGCATCATCACCTACCACACAAATATTTCTGTATCGAGCTGAAAGCTTTTTAACAATATAGTATTGGGCAAAATTTGTATCCTGATACTCATCAACCAATATATATTTAAACCTTTCCTGATACTTTAAAAGCAAATCATTTTGATCTCTAAGCAAAACATTCATATTAAAAAGCAAATCATCAAAATCCATAGCCATATTCCTTCTCAAACGATGATTATACTCTTGATATATTTTAGCAATATATGGTCTTGAATTTGCTCTGTCTTCCATCATCAACTGCTCATTATCCATATAAGCCTGTGGAGAAATTAAACTGCTCTTTGCTGCTGAAATTCTATTTAAAAGATAAGATTTGTTATATAGCTTATCATCCAAATTAAAATCCTTAACAATGGCACGAATAACTGATTTAGAATTTTCTGTATCGTAAATTGTAAAAGAATTCAAATAACCCAATCTTTCAGCCTCAATACGAAGAATTTTAGAAAAAATTGAGTGGAAAGTACCCATAAAAATATACTTAGCATTATCCCCAACCAAGTCCACAATTCTCTCTCTCATTTCGTTAGCTGCTTTATTGGTAAAGGTTAAAGCCAATATATTATGAGGATTAACCCCCTGTTGAATCAAATAAGCAATCCTGTAAGTTAAAGTTCTGGTTTTTCCACTACCTGCACCAGCAATAATCAAATTAGGTCCTTCAACACTCTCACAAGCCAATCTCTGCTCAGGGTTCAAATCTTCTAACAACATCTTTATAAAGCAATTATTTATAATAATACACTAAAATTAATCTTCAAAGATAATAAAAAAAATACACATGGAACAAATGAAATTGGTAAGTCAGTGAATCAGGCGTTTATTAATGATTAATGATTAATGGGAAGGACATTAAGGTTTTTAAGGTCTTTAAGGTCATTAGGGTCTTTAAACTCACTAAACCTCAAATAACAATAAAAAAAGAGCTCTCAATTGAAATTTTTTTCTTATATTTGCAAAAGAAAATCGAATTAAGGTTAATTAAAGACTATTTATATAAAAGTCTCCTTTCAAAACAAAAAACCTTTCAATCTAAAACATATTAAAAAAAAGATGTACATCTTTTATAGTGAAAGATGCACATCTTTCATGTCAAATGATGTGCATCTTTTGAGTAAAAAGTCGCCGTATAATTAGTTTTATACTTCGTTTTTATGAAAATATATCAAGACTTTACAAAAATATATCAAGGCTTTATAAAAATATATCGAGACTAATTTTCTTTCCTATTTATTCTTATTGCTAAAAAATACAGTCCTATTGTTAGAATTAGAGACAGGGCGAAAAGAATTGGAGTGTAAATATAGCCAGTTTGAGTTAAGTTTGTTTCTATTATTTTTGTATTGAAAAGATAGTAGCCCATTACTATAATTAGGTTGTTAAAGAAATGATAAACAATTGGCACTAATACGTTTTTACTTAACACATAAAGATAACCTAAAAACATTCCCATTATTACTCTTGGAAAGAAAGAAAAGAGTTGAAAATGTATTAAACTAAACAGTATTGAGGTTAAGAATATTCCAATAAACTTATTTCTAAAAAGATTAATCATTGATGTTTGCAAAGCTACTCGAAAGAAATATTCTTCCAACAGGGCTGGTATTAGAGCAAGGACAATTATATTCAAGATTAAATTTGAGGTTGATGTATCTTGCATAAATTTCTCCATAACTCTTTGAGCATTTTCTTCCATTAGTCTAAAACTCTCTTCTCCCTGGAAATGCCAAGAGTTGTTCCAAATATTTATTCCATCAATCAATGGCATTGAAACAATTAGAAGTCCTATGGCTATTAGTATATAGTATTTTATATTCTTACTTTGGAAACTTATATTCTTATATGTTGTGCCTTCAAACATTAATGACCACAAGAGTGGAGCCATTCCAAACATTATGATTTGCGAAAGTGCTTGTGAGGCTAATGAGGGAAGAGATGTTATGCTTAAAATAAATGATGCAATTGAGGTAAATACCATAAATATGCATATAAGCATCATTAACTTAACAAATGGCTTTGATTCCTTAAAGTAAAAACTGTATTTTTTCATTTTTTGTTTGTTTATCTATTCTTCTTCTTTTCAATTTCCATTGCCTTAATTTCTTTTTTTATTTTAGCATCTTGTTCTTGTTCCAACATATAAGTAGCATCAATTCTCAGGGCTTCTTCTAATGGTTTATTCCATTTTTTTGCTTTTTCCTTTACTGAGTAAAACCATTCAGGGTTTCCCTTAATCAAGTCAATATAATATTCAATTCTAATTTTCTTTTCTTCCTGATTAATATCTGGTGAATAAGAAGCATAAAGTCTTTCTATAAAACGAAATCCCAAGTCATAAAGATTTTGTTCGGTTTGGAAAATTATTATAATATCAAATTTATCAATAATATTATTCATATCAATAAACATTGGATCTCTCTGAACAATTTTACCATTTTCATATAATTCAGGGTAAATTATTCTATTATAATACCAGTATTCTCCTCTGTCAAACACATCTCTTCCCATTCCCCAAGTGTACATTCCCCAATAGAAACTATCTCCCACAACCAAAAGTCGAGGTCCTTTTTTATGCGGTTTAGTTGAGTCAATATAAACATCAGGATAGGCTAATTGTAAATCATCATTTTGCCATTTTAGATTTAATGGGTCAATCATATCTCTATCGGTGAATTGTGGAGTGTGAGTTATAGTTAATTTATGATGTTTTACTTCTGGAAGATTCCAATTATATTGTCTGTTCATATAATTGATTAATGAATCCATAGCAAGATATTCACCATATTTTGTCCAGTGAATTCCGAACTTATTCATTAGTGAATATTTCGATTTTTGCTTTTGAGACATAAACCATGCACTAAAATCTATATAAGGAACATTGCTTTTGTTTAATTGTTTGGCTAATTCTTCATAGTTGTTTTTTCCTTTCTTTTGAATTAAATATCTCTCTGGAACATATTCCGAAAAGTATCTAACCTTTGAAGGAGCTAAAACAACAAAAATCTTTTTATTTAATGAATTAAGGGTATCTAAAACCTTTTCTAATTTAACAATCTTCAATCCTATTTCTTCATCTCCTACATAATCATTTCCCAAATAGGAATTGAGGTGTTTTATATCAAAAAGATAATCATCCTTTCCTAAAATAATATTTTTGTTTGGAGAAGTTGCTAAAAGACTATAATTAATTTGATTGTATAATCTAACAAATAGGGTTCTAAAACCAGTATGTTCTGGTCTATATTTCTCTTCAAAAATTTGATAACTCCCATCAAACCAATTAGCATTATTAAATATTGGTTTTAGAGCAGGAACAAACTCTCCTTTTAATGGTTTTTCATTATAAAATGGACGAATATTTTGAATTAATGGCAAAAAAAATACTCCCATTAACCCAATAAACAAAATATATTTTATTAACTTATCTTTTTTCACTCTTAACTTTTTTTGTTTATCCACAGATTTTCACAAATTTTCTCAGATTCTCTTATATTTTATTTGTGTTAATCTGTGGACAAAAAACACTAAATTTGAACCTTCGAGCAGAATCGAACTGCCATCTTCTGAACCGGAATCAGAAATTTTATCCATTAAACTACGAAGGTTTATTTATTTATACTTCTTTTTCAAATATTCTCTTGCCATAAATTCTGCATCTCTTTCAATTGCTTCATAAAGTGATATATTATATTTGTCAGCTTTTTTAAGAATATCTTTTTCCCATTTTTCGTCTTGTGCTATTAGCATTTTATATTTTTCTTTTTGACGCAAAAGTTCATTCTCATACTTAGGATAGGAAGTGAATATATAGTGCAAATCATCAATTATTTGTATTGGAGCGGAATGAAGGTTTGATTCAGTAAAAATTATAATTATTGTTTTATTTTTTTCTATCTCTTTTTTAATATCATCATAATAGGCAATAGACTTAAATTCTGGCAAGTGAGTTTTAACTTCTTTCATATAGTACCAAAACTCACAGTTATCAAAAACCATATTTAAAAGTCCAAATTCATTCATTCCAAAGAAATAGCTGTCTCCTATTGTAAGTACTTTAAGTTTATCCTTATTCACTGTATCAAACTCAAATTCCAATCTTGGTGTTGGTTTATTTGGAATATCTCTTATGCAGTTAACCATCTTTTCCACCTCATCATCAGTTCCCTGCATTTGATTGGAAACATTTATTTTCTTAACTTTTATCCTTGTTAAATCAATTGAATATTTTTTGTCAAGATAGTTTGTTAATGAATCAACAGCCAAATAACATGCATAATGTCCCCAATGAACACTTGCATTTGGAAAAAGCTCATATTTTGTTTTTCCTTTTAAAGAAAGAAACCATGAATTGAAATCTAAATACTCAATACCGTATTTCTTAAATGAACTGATATATGCTTGATAGTTTGTAGGTTTTCTTTGAATTAATGAATATCTCAATGGGAAGTATTCGGGATAGTAAGCCCCTTTGCCTGGTGCCATAATAAAAATTAAATCAATGCCTTTCTTTTTGAGAGAATCCTTAACAACGGAGAGTTTCATTATTGTTGAATCTATCTTTTCCTTTCCTTGAAAGTCAATTCCCAAAGCAGAGTTTACATAGCTGTCGGTGTAAAGAAAATTATCTTTCCCAACAATTATATTATGTGCACTTGCATTTCCAAGAAATGTATATCTGAATTGATTGCTAAATCGAATAAAGAAATCAGAAAATCCAGTTTCTTGTTTAAGGGCTCCTTCCAATCGTTTTTGATATTCCAAACTATTGAAAATATGTGTTGAAAAATAAGGCATGCTTTTCTTTTCATAATAGCCTCCCAGCTTGCCATTTTTATATCCTAAAAAAGAAAATATCATTGGCAATGAAATAACTATTGTCAAAAAAACAAAGAGTATATATTTAATCCTTTTACTTAGCATTTATTTTTTTAATTCTTTTTCAAATATTCCATTGCCATGTATTTTGCATCAATATCTATTGCTTCTTCTAATGACATACCATTCTTTTTTGCTTTTAATTCCATGTCTTTTAACCATTGTTTATTATTTTTAATTGCTATGGTATATTTCCTTACATAGTGTTTAAATCCATCATTATATTTAGGATTTTTACAATAGAAATAATATAGTTTTCTAAAAAAAGATGTTGGAGAAGTAGATAATGTTCCATCTGTCATAACAATTAGGAGGACATCATGCTTTTCTATTTGTTCTTTTACATTATCATATTCTACAACGTATCTTATTCCTGTTTGGCTATTTGGTTTATCTACCTCATCAAAATAAAACCAAAATTCACTATCATAAAACACAGACCTGTTTAAACCCAAATCACTTAACCCATAGAAATAACTATCACCTATTGAAAGTACCCTTAATTTATCATTACCCGTTGAATCTACCTTTAATTCAAGATTTGGCATTGGATAATCAGGAATATTTTGCATTACATTCATTAATTTTTCAACATCATCATCAGAACGCATCATCTTAGTTGATTCTTTAACATTAGAAATCTTTAATCTCGGCAGGTTAATTGTATATTTTTTATCTAAATAACTTGTTAGTGAATCAATTGCTAAATAACAGGCATATTGTCCCCAATGTACACTTGTGTTTGAAAATAATCTATACTTTGTTTTTCCTTTTAAAGAGCATAACCATGAATTAAAGTCTAAATAATTAATATTATGCTTATAAAACTCTTTACTATATTTTTCATAGTTTGTGATTTCAGGCTTTAATCTTGAATAAAATTCGGGGAAATATTCTGGATAAAAACTTCCCTTACCGGGAGCAACCATTATTATTAAGTCTACTCCTTTGGCTTTTAAAGAATCTCTTACCTGTGCCAACTCTTTTACCACCAAACTAATTGTGTCTTGTGGCACAGTATCTCTTCCTAAATATGAATTAATATAATAATCGTAATAAAGATAATTATCCTTACCTACTATTACATTATTTACATTTGATGATTTAAGAAATGTGTATCTAATCTGGTTACTAAACTTTATAAAGAAATCAGCAAAAGCTATTTGTTGTTTCCCGTATTTCTCTAATATATTTTGAAATTCTAATGAATTAAAGGCTTTAAATGATATTTCAGGCTTTTGTATTTTTACATAATAGCCTCCCAGATTACCATTTTTGTAACCAAAGTATTGGGAAATCATTGGAGTAAACAAAAGAGCTATTAAAAGTATAAACAAAAACCTTTTCATGTACATGTTCCCTAAAATCTAAAATATATAAAAGGATTGAAGTCGGAAGAGATAATAAAGGATATGGATAAAAGAAGTAAGATAAGAGATAATAAAGAAAGGATAATATGTTGTTTTGTGTTATAAAGTTGTTTTTGGAAGAAGAAATCGTTCAGCTTTTGACCAAATTTAAACTTAGTGATAAAGGCAAAGAAAACTGCAATTAAGATTATTCTTATAAAATCAGGATTTGGTAAAAACACATTTCCACCTGTGAAAGAGAATAATTTACCAATATAGGTAAAAGCAAAAGGTAAACTGTCCGAGCGGAACAAAACCCATCCTATCATGACAATTATAAAGGTTAGCAAGTTTGAAAGGAAACCTCCCATCTTGTTTAATACTTTCAAGAGAAACATCTTATCCAAAACTAAGAATAATCCATGAAAAGCTCCCCAAGCAACAAAATTCCATGATGCACCATGCCAAAGTCCAGAAATAAGGAATACTATCCATAGGTTAAAATACATCTTTCTCTTCCCTACTCTATTTCCTCCAAGTGGTATGTATAAATAATCCTTCATAAAACTTCCAAGAGTCATGTGCCAGCGTCTCCAAAATTCAGTAATACTTTTTGAAGTATAAGGAAGATTGAAGTTTTCAGGGAAATTAAGTCCCATCATCAATGCAAGACCTATTGCCATATCGGAATAACCTGAGAAGTCAAAATAAATTTGGAAGGTATAAGCAATTATTCCAAGCCAAGCATTGGGTGTACTGAGAGTTAGAATATCTCCATTAAATATTGCATCAGCTTGTGCAGCCATTATATTTGCTATCAATACTTTTTTGGCAAGTCCAATGGCAAAACGATAAAAACCCAATAGTTTATCATCAATGGTTTCATTTCTTGATGCAATTTGGTCAGCTATGGTATTGAAACGGACAATTGGCCCTGCTATCATGTGAGGGAATGCCATTATATAAATTGCATATTCACTTAGTTTCTTGAACGGCTTGTGAACATTTCTATATGCATCAATTATATAGGTTATGGAGTGAAATGTATAAAAAGATATACCTATTGGCAAAGCAATCTCAATCCATTTCATAGGCTTTAATCCAAAGCAAGAGATTAGAGTGTTCACACTGTCAATAAAGAAATTAGCATATTTGAAATATCCAAGTAAGCCAAGATTCAGGATAATTGCTAATGTTGTGAATATTCTTTTTTTCTTAGTGCTTTTAGCTTCATAGAGTTCTCTTACGAAAAAGAAGGTAAGGATAATTGCTCCTAAGATTACAAAAAGAAATTTTGGTGCTCCCCAAGCATAAAAACCAATACTTGCCAATAAAATAACATAATTCTTCCAACTTTTTGGAACAATATGATAAATCAAAAGAAAAACGGGAAGAAAGTATAATAAGAAAAGCGTGCTACTGAAAACCATTCCTAATTATTATTTGTTTATAAATTCTTATTTTTATTATTTAAGCTTACTGGGTTTATGAACAACAGCAAGACCTCCTTCGGCAGTTTCCTTGTAAAGAGAAGGAAGGTCTTTTCCAGTTAGCTTCATTGTTTCAACCACCTTATCAAAAGAAACAATATGTTTACCATCAGACATCATTGCATATAAGTTTGCATCCAATGCCCTAAGGGCTGCAAAAGCATTTCTTTCAATACATGGCACTTGTACCAATCCACAAATAGGGTCACAAGTTAATCCCAAGTGGTGTTCCAAACCCATCTCTGCTGCATATTCAATTTGTTGTGGTGTTCCTCCAAAAAGCTGATTAGCTGCTGCTGCTGCCATTGAGCAGGCTGAACCAACTTCTCCCTGACAACCTACTTCTGCACCAGAAATGGAAGCATTAAACTTAATGGAGTTTCCAAAAATACCAGCAGTTGCTAATGCCCATATAATTTGTTTATCAGAAAAACCATGCTCCTTACTTAAATGATAAAGCACAGCAGGCAAAACTCCCGATGAGCCACAAGTTGGAGCAGTTACAATCAAACCTCCCGAAGCATTATGTTCTGAAACAGCCAAAGCATAGGCTTGAACAGAGGTACGACCAATTAATGAGCTTTTATAACTCTTTGACTTGGTGTAATAGGACATAGCTTTTCTCCTCAAATGCAATCCTCCTGGCAATACTCCTTCTTCTTGCAAACCATCTTCAACAGATTGTTTCATTGTATGCCATATTTTGGTTAAATATTCCCAAATATCTTTTTCTTCATATTTCTCAACGTATTCCCAAAAGGTTAATCCTCTTTCATTTATATAATGTAGAATTTCGGAAATATTCTTATGTGGATATATATGAAATTCTTTTAATTCAGTATTTTCATCAGCAATTTTGCCTCCTCCAACACTATAAATTATCCAGTCTTCAATCAATTTTCCTTTTTCATTATAAGCCTCAAACTTCATTCCATTTGGATGAAAAGGTAGAAATGTTTCAGGAGCCCATAAAATGGTTGTTTTCTCTTCCGAAAGAACACTAATAATAGCTTGATCGGTTAAGTGTCCCTTTCCAGTTGCAGCCAAAGAACCATATAGTGTTACCTGATATGACTTGGCATTTGGATTTTTCTTTAAAAACTCAATAGCCGCATTTTTTGGACCAATTGTATGCGAGCTTGAAGGACCATTACCAATCCTATAAATTTCCTTTATACTTTCCATAATTCAATTATATTAACTTACAAAAATACATAATTTATTTCCTTCAATGGAATAAATGCAAAAAATAGTTGAAACTATACAACTTAAACATAACTTTTCTACAAAAAATCAAATTCCATTTCTAACTCCTTATTCTAATTTATTAACTCCTTATTCTAATTTACTGAAATAAGGTTTTATTTTACTGAAACGCTGTTTTAATTTACTAACTCTTTACTTTAAAAAATTCTTTCTTTACTTTAATTTACTATAACAAGGTTTTATTTTGATATAAGCTGTGATTTCTTGATAAGGCAAGCCAAATATACAGAATTATTGTCCCCAATATTGTTGTAGATTTATAGAAATGATATTATTTTTGATGTTAAATTTAAATGGAGCTGAAAGCTTATTGAATATATTTAGTAATTATTTTCCTATAAATCTTCCATATCTTGGTATTAATCGTTAAAAATTTCCCAAAACTTAATTTATTATCTAACAAAAGCTTCAATCAAGACACAATATTTGCTTTTTTGATTTATTTATTAAATATTTTTTTACTGCATTTATTTTTGTAAGTTTGCAGTGTTCAAAAATAATCAATCTGATTATAATAACATCAAGAATAAATTTTAAAAAAATATTGTATGAAAAAAACATTACTAATTTTTCTCACGCTTATTATGTCGATAAGCATAGGCGCAAAAGCTGAAAACTTCTCGGCGGTTTATAATGGAAAAACGATCTATTATAACATTACTTCATCTACTTCACCCAAAACGGTTGAAGTAACATTTAGAGGTAATTATTACTCGTCTTATCATAATGAATATTCGGGAGATGTAACAATCCCAGATTCTGTTTTTTATAATGGAAATTATTATAAAATTACTTCGATTGGGGGCACTGCTTTATATCGTTGCCCTGAATTAACTTCAATTACAATTCCAAACTCTGTTACTTCAATAGAAAGTAGTGCTTTTAATGCTTGCTCTGGATTAACCTCAATAATAATTCCAAACTCTGTTACTTATTTGGGGAATAGTGCTTTTAGGGATTGCTCTGGTATAACTTCAATTACAATTCCAAGTTCAATTACATATGTTAATGAATATGCTTTTTCTGGTTGCAGTAGTTTAACTTCAGTTACAATTCCAAATACAGTTACTTATATCGGAAATAGTGCTTTTAGATTTTGCAGTAGTTTAACTTCAATTACAATTCCAAACTCTGTTACTTCTATTGATTTTGCTGCTTTTCATGAATGTTCTGAATTAACCTCAATTACAATTCCAAATTCTGTTACTACTATTGGCGAAGCGGCTTTTGCATATTGCCCTAAATTAACCTCAGTAATAATTCCAAATTCTGTTACTTCTATTGGTAAAAATGCTTTTACTGGATGTATTGAATTAACCTCAATAACAAGTAATGCAATAAATCCTCCTACTATTCAAAGCAATACTTTTTATAATGTTAATCGTTCAATACCAGTTAATGTTCCTTGTGGTCGTATTTCATCATATCAATCAGATACAAATTGGAATACTTTTACAAATATCATTTCTGGGGATAAACGTGATACAATTTATGCAACTATACTTAATGGACAATCATATACTCAAAATGGATTTAATGAAAACATTTCTGGTTTTTACAACGATACTTTACAAGCTATAAATGGTTGCGATAGCATAATTACTTTAAAATTATCAGTAGTTGATAAGTTTAGTGTTGTAAACAATGATGGAGATACTATATATTATAAACTTACTACTACTGCTGCTCCTTATAAAGCTGAGGTTACTTTTAAAGGGGATTCTTATTCTTCTTTTAGAGATGAATATATTGATACAATCAATATTCCTTCATCTGTAATGTTTAATGGAGTAAATATTGATATTACCTCTATTAGAACAGACGCTTTTAATAGTTGTAACAGATTAAAATCAATCACTATTCCAAATTCTGTAACTTCTATTGGTGATAGAGCTTTTGAAGTATGCCAAAATTTGACTTCTGCAATAATTCCAAACTCTGTGACTACTATTGGTAGTAATGTTTTTTTTGGTTGTTGGTCTTTAAGATCAATTGCTATTCCTAACTCTGTTACTTCTATTGGAGGAGGTGCTTTTATGAATTGTAGCGGACTAACATCAATTACACTTCCAAATTCTATCACTTCAATTGGTGATTTTACTTTTAAAGGTTGTTCGGGATTGACTTTAATTACAATTCCAAATACTGTAACAAGAATTTATGAGTATGCTTTTAATGGTTGTAGCGGATTAACCAATCTAACAATTCCAAACTCTGTTACTTCTATTGGTAGAGAAGTTTTTAAAGGTTGTAGCGGGCTAACTTCAATAATTCTTCCTGATTCTTTGAAATCAATTAATATGAACACTTTTCAAAATTGTTCTGGATTGACTTCAATAACACTTCCAAATACTCTTACTACAATAGGTTCTGATGCTTTTTCAGGTTGTAGCAGGTTAACATCAATAAATATACCAAATTCTGTGAATTTGATTTACCAAAATGCTTTTTATGGTTGTAGTAGTTTAACATCAATAAATATACCAAAAAACATAACCACTCTTGGTACTGAAGTTTTTAGTGGATGTACTGCATTAACCTCAATAACAAGTAATGCAATAAATCCTCCTACTATTCAAAGCAATACTTTTAATAATGTTAATCGTTCAATCCCTGTTTATGTACCTTGTAATATATCTTCTTATCAAACTGCAACAAATTGGAATACTTTTTCAAATTTTATTTCAAACGGAACTACTCAATATGGTGATACAATATATGCTACAATTCTTCAAGGACAATCTTATACAGAAAATGGATTTAATAAAAACATTTCTGGTATATATAATGATACTTTACAAACAGTAAGTGGTTGCGATAGTATAATTACTTTAAATTTATCTGTTGTTGATAAGTTTAATTTAGCAAATAATGATGGAGATACTATTTATTATAAACTAACCACTACTGCTACTCCTTATAAAGCTGAGGTAACTTATAAAGGAGATTCATTTAATTCATATATAAATGAGTATTTTGACACAATTAGCATTCCTTCATCTGTAATGTTTAATGGAGTAAATATTGATATTACTTCTATTGGAGATTTCGCTTTTAATGCTTGTAATAGATTAACTTCAATAACTATCCCTAATTCTATGACTTCTATTGGAGAAGAAGCTTTTTATAATTGCGATGGTTTAACATCATTAATTATACCAAACTCTGTTACTTCTATTGGAGAAGGTGCTTTTGAAAGTTGTAGTATATTAAGATCAATTAATATTCCAAACTCTATTACTTCAATTAGTGAGAATACTTTTCGTCTTTGTCGTAGTTTAACTTCAATAACAATTCCAAGCTCTGTTACTTCTATTGGAAATATGGCTTTTTACGGTTGTAGTGGTTTAACTTCAATAACGATTCCAAATTCTGTTATTTCTATTGGTCAAGAGGCTTTTTCACATTGTAGTGGATTAACTTCAATAACGATTCCTAACTCCATAACATCAATTAATAGTGATGTTTTTGAAAGTTGTACTGGATTGACTTCAATTAATATTCCTAACTCTGTAACTTCAATTGGAGAATCGGCTTTTGAAAATTGCACTGCATTAACTTCAATAACAATTCCTAACTCAGTGACATCAATAGGAGATTATGCTTTTGGAGATTGTATTGGATTAACATCAATTAATTTATCAAATTCACTTACTTCCATTGGTGTATATGCTTTTGGAGGTTGTAGTGGGTTAACATCTCTGACTATTCCAAGCTCTGTGACTTCAATTGATGAAGCGGCTTTTTATGATTGTAGTGGTTTAACTTCAATTACTATTAATGCTATAAATCCACCTGCCACTAATAATTATACATTTGAAGATTTTAATTTTTCAATTCCTGTTTATGTTCCATGTAATTCACTTTCATCTTATCAATCTGATCCAAATTGGAATAGTTTTACAAATATGATAGGTATAAAAAACATAATATTTGTTGATACAACTATTTGTTCAGGAGATTCAATAAATTATTATGGAACAAATATTGATTCAGCAGGTGTTTATTATATTGTAAATGGTTGTGACAGTATTATTTTAACTTTAAACACTAATCCTTCTTATAATGATACTATTTTTGCTGAGATTTGTCAAGGCAGTTCTTATACTTTAAATGGATTTAATAGAAACCTATCTGGCTTCTATACTCAAAATCTTCAAACATCAATGGGTTGTGACAGTATTGTGAATCTTAGCTTAACTGTTAATCCTGCTCTTAGGGATACTATATTTGCAGAGATATGTCAAGGTCATACTTATAATCAATTCGGATTTAATGAAAGTGCTGCTGGATTCTACACTCAAAATCTACAAACTGAAAATGGTTGTGACAGTATTGTTAATCTTAGTTTAACTGTTAATCCTGTTTACAGGGATACTATTTTTGCTCAAATTTGTAGAGGAGAAGTATATAATCAATTTGGATTTAATGAAGATAGTGAAGGGTTCTACACTCAAAACTTACAATCAATTAAAGGTTGTGACAGTATAGTAAATCTTAGTTTGAAATATAATTCATATTATAATGGTACAATGTTTGTTGAATTATGCGAAGGAGAATCATATAATGCATTTGGATTTAATGAAGATGAAACTGGTTTTTATACCCAACATCTTTATACAATAGCTGGTTGTGACAGTATTATGAATCTAATTCTTGTAATTCAACCTAAATATAATGATACAATTTTTGCTGAAATTTGTGAAGGAGATGTTTATAATCAGTTTGGATTTAATGCATCTACTGCTGGAATATATACTCAAAATCTTCAAAGTTATTTTGGTTGTGACAGTATAGTAAATTTAGTATTATCTGTTAACCAACCTACAATTACTAATCTTACTGCTGAAATTTGTCAAGGTGAAACTTATACTCTTAACGGATTTAATGTTTCTACTGCTGGGTTACATACTCAAACATTACAAACTTATAAGGGTTGTGATAGTATTGTTAATCTTACACTAACTGTTAACCAACCTACAACAACAAACCTTACTGCTGAAATTTGTCAAGGGGAAACTTATACCTTAAATGGTTTCAATGTTTCTTCTGCTGGTTTACATACTATAAATCTTCATTCTTATAAAGGTTGTGACAGTATTGTTAATCTTACTTTGACTGTTAACCAACCTGCTATCACTAATCTTTCTGCTGAAATCTGTCAAGGGAAAACTTATACTTTAAATGGATTTAATGTTTCTACTACTGGTTTACATACTCTAAATCTTCAAACTTATAAGGGTTGTGATAGTACAGTTAATCTCACACTAACTATTAACCAACCTGCTGTTACTAATATTTCTGCTGAAATCTGCCAAGGAGAAACTTACACAGACAATGGATTTAATGTTTCTACTGCTGGATTACATACCTTAAACTTACAAACTTATAAGGGTTGTGATAGTATTATTAATCTTACACTAACTATTAACCAACCTGCAACTACTAATCTTACTGCTGAAATTTGTCAAGGTGAAACTTATACTTTAAATGGATTTAATGTTTCTACTGCTGGTTTACATACTCAAACATTACAAACTATTAAAGGTTGTGATAGTATTGTTAATCTAACACTAACTATTAATCAACCTGCTATTACTAATCTCACTGCTGAAATCTGTCAAGGTCAAGCATATAATCAAAATGGCTTTAATGTTTCAACTGCTGGATTACATACTCAAACATTACAAACTTATAAGGGTTGTGATAGTATTGTTAATCTTACTTTAACTGTTAATCAACCTGCTATAACAAACTTAACTGCTGAAATCTGTCAAGGTGAAACATACACAGACAATGGATTTAATGTAGGTACTGCTGGTTTACATACTCAAACATTACAAACTTATAAGGGTTGTGATAGTATTGTTAATCTAACATTAACTGTTAATCAACCTGCTATAACAAACCTAACTGCTGAAATCTGTCAAGGTGAAACATACACAGACAATGGATTTAATGTAGGTACTGCTGGTTTACATACTCAAACACTTCAAACTATTAAGGGTTGTGATAGTATTGTTAACTTAACTTTAACTGTTAATCAACCTGCTTTTACTAATCTTGTTGCTGAAATCTGTCAAGGTGAAACTTATACTTTAAATGGATTTAATGAAGATGAAACTGGTTTTTATACTCAAACATTACAAACTGCTAAGGGTTGTGATAGTATTGTTAACTTAACTTTAACTGTTAATCAACCTGCTGTTACTAATCTTACTGCTGAAATTTGTCAAGGGGTAACCTACACAGACAATGGATTTAATGTTTCAACTGCTGGTTTACATACTCAAACATTACAAACTGCTAAGGGTTGTGATAGTATTGTTAACTTAACTTTAACTGTTAATCAACCTGCTATTACTAATCTAACTGCTGAAATCTGTCAAGGGGAAACTTACACTCTTAATGGATTTAATGTAAGTACTGCTGGTTTACATACTCAAACATTACAAACTTATAAGGGTTGTGATAGTATTGTTAATCTAACATTAACTGTTAATCAACCTGCTATTAATAATATTTCTGCTGAAATTTGTCAAGGTGAAACTTATACTTTAAATGGATTTAATGTTTCTACTGCTGGTTTACATACTTTAAATCTTCAAACTGTTAAGGGTTGTGATAGTATTATTAACTTAACTTTAACTGTTAATCAACCTGCTGTTACTAATATTTCTGCTGAAATTTGTCAAGGAGAAACTTACACAGACAATGGATTTAATGTAGGTACTGCTGGTTTACATACTTTAAATCTTCAAACTGTTAAGGGTTGTGATAGTATAGTTAATCTTACTTTGACTGTTAACCAACCTGCAATTACTAATCTTACTGCTGAAATTTGTCAAGGTGAAGTTTATTCTCTAAATGGATTTAATGTTAATACAGCAGGATTGCATACTTTAAATCTTCAAACTTATAAAGGTTGTGACAGTACTGTTAACCTTACTTTAACTGTTAATCAACCTGCTGTTACTAATATTTCTGCTGAAATTTGCCAAGGTGAAACTTACACAGATAATGGATTTAATGCTTCAACTTCTGGTTTACATACTTTAAATCTTCAAACTGTTAAGGGTTGTGATAGTATTGTTAACCTTACTTTAACTGTTAATCAACCTGCTGTTACTAATCTTTCTGCTGAAATTTGTCAAGGTGAAACTTATACTTTAAATGGATTTAATGCTTCTACTTCTGGTTTACATACTTTAAATCTTCAAACTGTTAAGGGTTGTGATAGTATTGTTAACTTAACTTTGACTGTTAACCCAACAGCTGTTACTAATATTTCTGCTGAGATTTGCCAAGGTGAGGTTTATTCTCTAAATGGATTTAATGAGTCTACTCCTGGAATTTATACTCAAACTTTACAAACAACTAAGGGTTGTGATAGTATAATATATCTTACTTTAAATGTTAACCCAACAATTATTACTAACTTTACAGCTGAAATCTGTCAAGGGGAAGTTTATTCTCTTAATGGTTTCAATGCTTCTACTGCTGGTTTATATACTCAAAATCTTCAAACATCTAAGGGCTGTGATAGTATTGTAAACTTAATTCTAACTGTAAATCCTATTTATTTTGTTTCATACAGTGATACTGTTTGTCAAGGTGAATCTTATATTCTTGATGGAATTATTTATACAGCTGATACATCTGGAAGATATGTACTAAACTTACAAACTATTAATGGTTGTGATAGTATAATAGAATTAAATCTTACAGTAATACCTACTCCAAATATTCCAAATAATTTAGATGTTCAAGTAATGTCAAATCATCTTGAATTATCTTGGCAAGGGAATGGTAGTTCTTATATTATATATCGCAATGATGATTATCTTACTACTACTAATGATCCTTCTTATAAAGATTACGATGTAATCAATAACGAACTTTATTGTTATAAAGTTAAATCTATTAATGGTGATTGTGAGAGTGAGTTTACTGATGATGTTTGTAAGACTTATCTTGGTATAGAGAATATTAGTCAATCTTATATCTCTACTAAACTTTATCCAAATCCAAGTGATGGTAAATCAAAATTGGAAGTTGAAGGTTTAGATTCTGATGCTGATATTTTGGTTTATGATATGATTGGAAGGGTTATTCAAAGACATAAGATTAATAAAGGAACTTCTGAATTGGAAATTGATTTAAGTGATTATGCTGAGGGCGTTTATTCTATTAGAATTATGAATAAAAACATCAATCAAACAAGAAAACTTATTATTCAAAAATAACATGTATTTTGAATTGTTTGATTTAGGAGTTGCGTAGCAAACAAATAAATCATTCTAAAAATAGAGATACCACTTGGGAAACTGAGTGGTATTTTTTATAGTATCAAACTAACTCCTTATTCTAATTTATTAACTCCTTATTTCATTTTACTAACTCCTTATTTCATTTTACTAACTCCTTATTCTAATTTACTGAAATAAGGTTTTATTTTACTGAAACGCTGTTTTAATTTACTAACTCTTTACTTTAATTTTTTCTTTCTTTACTTTAATTTACTGAAGTAAGGTTTTATTTTACACACTCTTTATTCTCCCAAAATAACGTTAATTGGATAATTACAGGAACACAAATTGAATAATTATGAGTAGAGAAAAAATATAAGTGTCATTAATAAATTTAAACATTAAACTTTTTGTGAAACTTATAAACAATTTATAAAAGAGAATTTTACTACCTTTGCCAAAGAGAATTAATCTTATATAAAATACAAACTAAAATCAATATGAATATCTCTTCCAAAGCATTCTTAGGATTAATAGTTTTTCTTTCTTTAACTATTTCTTCTGCAAACGCACAACATTATAATAACTATAAACTAAATGGAAAAGTAAAATCATTTTACATAAAGACATACGATAATAGCAAAGATGGTTATTTGGATACCATAAATCCCTCTGAATATGTGTTTGTAGATTTCCAAAACAGAAAAGAAACAAAAATTTACAAGAAAAATGAAAGAGAACTTGAAAGAAGTGTAACATATTATAATGAAAATAAAAACATTATTTTAGATAGTGATTTTTTTAATAGGAATATTGTTGAAGTAAACAAGTATTACTATGATTTGAAAGGAAATAATATAAAACTTGAACAGTATCAGAATGATAGCATTGAATCAACAATATTTTATAAATATGATAGATTTAGTAATTTAATAGAAGAATTTACTGATTATAATGGAAAATCTTCATATAGTGTTTTGTACACTTACGATTCAAATAATAATCATATTTCTACTAGTTATGTTAATTATGAGTATGAGGGATTTAGTAGTTATGAAGTTATGGAATACAATAAAAAAGGTCAATTGATTAAAGAATATTCTCCTGAAACAAAAGACTATTACACTATATATAAATATGATAAAAAAGGAAACTTAATTGAAGAGATAGAATATGAAAATAATGAATGTTCAAGTAAGACTATTTATAAATATAATTCTAAAAATAAGAGAATTAAAGAAGAATCATATTCAAAAAATAAATTATCTTCAACATCCAATTTCATTTATGATAGTTTAAATAGAATGATTCAGAGAATTTTTTGGATGGAGGAATTTAATTCAATACCGACCAAAGAAGTTGTAAAATTTGACAAAAAAGGAAGATTGATTAAAAGAAAAACTTATAGGGTTAATGCTCCTTACAGAATTCAAACGTATAAATATAAAGGCGACAACTTAATCCAAGAAATAGTTGATGAACCAACTGACCCATATAATCAAACACAAAAATTTGAATATACTTTTAATCCTGACAATACTTTATCTCGCAAATTTAGGTATTCTTATGTAGGCGGAGTAAGGGAATCTATAAAATGGGAAGAAAGTGTGATAGAGGAGTATTATTACAATAGAGAAAAACAAAATACATTTATAAAAACCATTGAATTATATTCAGAAAATATTACCAGTGACAGTTTGATTTATGAAAATGGATTATTGATTAAACGTTTCGATGAAGAAAATAATAATATTCAAACAACATATAAATATGATGAGAAAGGAAGGCTTTTAGAAGAAGATATAGATGGCTTTTATAGGAAAAGAATAATATACAAATATGATAACGATACCTTAATTTACAAACAAATAGATATCATAAGAGATAATAAATTAGATTACTCTGTAACTGAAACATGGGAATATGATTCAAATAAAAGATTAATAATATATATATATAATCATCCTAATTTTTCTTCATTAACGAATTATTTTTATGATTCAAAGGGTAAACTGCAAAAAACAATATCTAAAAATAATAAAGTAGTTACTAATACGATTTCAAATTATAAATATAAATTATTCAGTAGAGATTATGAGATATTATTTGAGGAGCCTTCAAAAGTCATGAACATTTATTATAAATATGATGATAAAGGGAATCTCCTTGAAGAAAGGTATCCTTTTAAATTGGTCAGGTATGAATACGAATATTACGAATAGAAACAAAAAAAGCTATAAGCAGTTACGATTATAGCTTTAATTTATTTGTTTTGGGTTATATTATGCTCTTTTGAAAACTAAGTTATCCTCTACTTCATCAACCTCTATCTTGGTTTCCTGCGAAATTGTTCCTTTAATAAGTTCAACTGATAACTGGTTGATTACAAGTTTTTGAATTGCTCTCTTTACTGGTCTTGCTCCAAGCAATGGGTCATAACCTTTTTCTGCCAGATAGTCAATTGCTGTTGGAGTAAAGGTAATGTCAATATGTTTTTGAGACAGTTGACTTGTTAAACGTTCCAACTGCAATACTACAATCTGTCTTACCTGTTCAATCTTCAATGGTCTGAATACAACTATTTCATCAATCCTGTTCAAAAACTCAGGTCTTATTGTCTTTTTCAAAAGTTCCAAAACTTCTCTCTGAGCTTTATTCCATGTGGTTTCAAAATTAGAAGATTCGTCTTCCAGTGCTTCTTGAAGAATTTCTGAACCAAGGTTGGAGGTCATAATTATTATTGTATTCTTGAAGTCAATCACCCTTCCCTTGTTGTCGGTCAAACGTCCATCTTCCAAAACCTGCAATAATATATTGAATACATCAGGGTGTGCTTTTTCAATTTCATCCAATAGTACAATTGAATACGGTTTCATTCTGACTGCTTCTGTCAATTGACCACTTTCTTCATAACCCACATATCCTGGAGGTGCTCCAATTAATCGACTGACTGAAAATCTTTCCTGATATTCACTCATATCAATCCTTATCATAAGATTTTCATCATCAAACAAAAGTTCAGCCAAGGCTCTTGCAAGCTCTGTTTTACCAACTCCTGTTGAACCTAAAAATGCAAATGAACCTATTGGTCGTTTTTCATCACTTAATCCTGAACGGCTTCTTCTTATGGCATTGGCAATTGCTGTTATGGCTTCATCCTGACCAACTACCCTTTTCTTCAATTCTTCTTCCAAACTAAGCAGCTTTTCTTTTTCGCTTTGCATCATTCTCTGAACTGGTATTCCTGTCCAGCGGGAAACAACATCTGCAATATCATTCTGATCAACTTCTTCCTTTATAAGTGCCACTCCACCCTGTATGCTTTGAAGTTTGGTTTTATAGTCATCAAGGTCCTTTTCAGCTGTTTTAATCTTTCCATAGCGAAGTTCAGCAACCTTTCCATAATCACCGCTCCTTTCAGCCAAATCAGCTTCCTGCTTGTAGTTTTCAATCTTTTTAACTTCATCCTGAATAGCATCAACCAAATTCTTTTCTTCTTTCCATTTAGAAGTTAGTGTATCTTTTTCCTTTGATAGTTCTTCAATTTCCTCTGTAAGCTGTGCTTCTTTTACCTGATCTTTTTCCTTGCGAATGGCAGCTCTTTCAATTTCCAGCTGACGCAATCTTCTGTCCACTTCATCAATTTCTTCGGGTGAAGAATTTATCTCCATTCTTAGCTTTGCAGCAGCTTCATCAATAAGGTCAATGGCTTTATCGGGCAAAAAACGTGATGTTATGTAACGTGCCGACATTTCAGCAGCAGCAATAATTGCAGCATCCTTAATTCTTACCTTGTGATGTATTTCATATTTTTCCTTCAATCCCCTGAGAATTGAAATTGTATCCTGAACACTTGGTTCATCAATCATTACTGTTTGAAAACGTCTTGCCAGAGCCTTGTCCTTTTCAAAATACTTCTGATATTCATTAAGGGTTGTTGCTCCAATGGCTCTTAACTCTCCACGAGAAAGGGCAGGTTTAAGAATGTTTGCTGCATCCATTGCTCCTTCGCCTCCACCAGCTCCAACCAATGTGTGAATTTCATCAATAAACAGAATAACATCTCCTTCTGAACTGATTACTTCATTAACCACTCCTTTCAAACGTTCTTCAAATTCTCCCTTATACTTGGCACCTGCAATCAATGCACCCATATCCAATGAATAGATTTCCTTGTCTTTTAAGTTTTCAGGAACATCTTTTCTTTCTATTCTTTGAGCAATACCTTCTGCAATAGCTGTTTTACCAACACCTGGCTCACCTATAAGCATAGGGTTGTTTTTTGTTCTTCTGGAAAGTATTTGCAAAACCCTTCTAATTTCATCATCTCTTCCTATAACTGGGTCTAACTTTCCTTTCTTTGCCTCGTTATTTAAATTCCTTGCGTAACGATTCAACTGATCTAATCTTTGATTTTTTTTATTTGTTTCCATATATGTTTGTTATTTTAACATCTATACTAATTACCAATAAAGACCTCAATTTGTTTGCCATAGAGAAAAATATGACAAAACGTCAGAAGGTTAATAAGGCTTTAAGTTTAAATGGAAACAAAATAAAAAGTCGCAAAAAACATACTGACTGAATTAAAGTCAATATACTTTCTGCGACTATAAATAGAAATTAATCTATTTGTTTATAGCTTGAATGCTTTTTTGATTTTATCTACGTAATCTAATTTTTCCCAAGTGTAGAATTCAACTGTCTTCTGTTTTTCCTTACCATTTTCAAAAATAGTTACTTTTTCCTTGTAAGGAGTTCTTCCAAAGTGACCATATTTGGCTGTTGGTAGGAAGATTGGATTTTTTAGTCCAAAGTGTTTAACAATTGAATAAGGTCTAAGGTCAAATAATTCATTAATTTTTTCTGCAATTACTCCATCAGCAAGTGTTTGGCCTTTTGCATCCTTAACCTTTGCTGTTCCGTTAGTATTTACATAAAATCCTACTGGTTTTGCAACACCAATTGCATAAGCAACTTGAACAAGAACTTCTTCACAAATTCCTGCTGCAACCATATTTTTTGCAATATGTCTTGCTGCATAAGCTGCACTTCTATCAACTTTTGATGAATCTTTTCCTGAGAATGCACCACCACCGTGAGCTCCTCTTCCTCCATAGGTATCAACAATAATCTTTCTTCCTGTTAATCCTGTGTCGCCATGAGGTCCTCCAATTACGAATTTTCCAGTTGGGTTAACATAAAGAATGTAATCCTTTTTGAACAGGTCTTGAACATCCTTACGTTTTTGCTTTGCTATAACTCTTGGGATAAGAATTTCTTTCACATCTTTATGAATTTTTGCAAGCATTTTGTTATCATCCTTGTCAAAATCATCGTGTTGAGTTGAAACAACAATTGTGTTGATTGCAATTGGTTTGTTGTTATTATCATACTCAATTGTTACCTGTGATTTACTGTCAGGACGCAAATACTTCATTTGCTTGCCTTCTCTGCGGATTTCTGCAAGTTCTGAAACCAGTTGATGAGATAAAATAAGTGATAAAGGCATATAGTCTTCGGTTTCGCTGCAAGCATAACCGAACATCATTCCTTGATCTCCTGCTCCCTGATCTTCTGGGTTTTCTCTTTCAACTCCCTGGTTAATGTCACTTGATTGTTCGTGAATTGCTGAAATAACTCCACATGAATTACTTTCAAACATATATTCACCTTTGGTATATCCTATGTTTTTGATAACCCTTCTCGCAACGTCTTGAACGTCTATATATCCATTACATTTTACTTCACCGCTCAAAACCACCAAACCAGTTGTTACTAATGTTTCGCAAGCAACCTTTGAATTTGGATCTTGGCGAAGAAATTCGTCTAAAAGTGCATCTGAAATTTGATCTGATACTTTGTCTGGGTGACCTTCTGAAACTGATTCAGAAGTAAAAAAATAAGCCATCTTGTTTTGTCTTTAAATTTATTAATTAAACTAACAAAATGGGAAATGAGAATTGATGTAATCAAAAATGGTTTAGCATTTTTTTGTGTGGTTGCAATCAATTCAAATCTTTCCACATTTATGGTTGCAAAAGTAATAAAAATATAAACAAATAAGGCACTTATTTATATAAATAAATGCCTTACATAGTTTATTTTATTATCAATCAATTGCATAATAATTATTTTATTTTACTATGCAGAGTGAATTTGATTTTATTTTGCGTAGTTAACTGAACGTGTTTCTCTAATTACTGTTACTTTAATCATTCCAGGGAATACCATTTCAGATTGAATTTGTTTTGATAAGTCCATTGAAATTTGGTTTGCATCTTGGTCTGAAACTTTTTCAGCTGCAACAATAACTCTTAATTCTCTACCTGCTTGAATTGCGTATGTTTTAATTACTCCTGGGTAAGACATTGCAATTTCTTCCAATTTATTCAAACGGTTGATATATGCTTCAACAACTTCTCTTCTTGCTCCTGGACGTGCTCCTGAAATAGCATCACACACTTGAACGATTGGTGCATAAAGGCTGTCCATTTCAACTTCATCGTGGTGAGCTCCAATTGCATTACATATTTCTGGTTTTTCTTTACAACGTTCTGCAAGCTTCATACCATGAATTGCGTGTGGAAGTTCTGGTTCATTATCTGGAACCTTACCAATATCATGAAGTAATCCTGCACGTTTTGCTATCTTTGGATTTAGTCCTAACTCAGATGCCATGGTTGCACATAAATTGGCAACTTCACGAGAGTGTTGTAATAAGTTTTGTCCATAAGAAGAACGATACTTCATTTTACCTATCATACGAACAAGTTCATGGTGAAGATTAATTATTCCTAAATCAATACAAGTTCTCTTACCTGTTTCAATGATTTCTTGTTCAATTTGCTTTTTGGTTTTTGAAACAACTTCTTCAATTCTTGCTGGATGTATACGTCCATCTGTTACTAATTTGTGAAGTGCCAAACGAGCAATTTCTCTTCTTACTGGGTCAAAGCATGAAAGAATAATTGCATCAGGTGAGTCATCAATAATTACTTCAACTCCTGTTAAACTTTCCAAAGCACGGATATTTCTTCCTTCTCTACCAATAATTCTTCCTTTAATTTCTTCGTTTTCAAGATTGAAAACTGAAACTGTATTTTCTATTGCGTTTTCTGTTGCTGTTCTTTGAATTGATTCTACAACAATCTTTTTAGCTTTTTGATTAGCAGTTAGTTTAGCTTCTTCAACAATTTCCATAATTCTACTTGCAGCATCTGAACGAGCTTCGCCAGTCATAGCTTCAATTAGTTGTTGTTTTGCATCTGATGCTGACAAACCAGCTATTTGTTCTAATTTTTCAACACTCTTTTGGAATGTTTTCTCTACTTCTGCTTGACGAGAAGCCAAAATTTCTAATTGTTTGTTTAAGTTTTCTCTTGCTTGTGTAAATTCGCTGTATTTCTTTTGAAATTCTTCAACTTTAAGTTTTAAATCTTGTTCTCTTTGTTTAAGTTTGTTTTCAACTTGAAGTACACGATTATTACGTTCTTGTACTTGTTTTTCGTGTTCTGATTTAAGTTGTAGAAATTTCTCTTTTGCTTGAAGCATTTTTTCCTTCTTAACCATTTCGGCTTTTTCCTCTGCTTCTAATAATACTTGTGAAGATTTCTTCGTAAGTGATGCTCTAAGTTTGGTTGCTGTTAGCAGTATCCCTAATCCAAAAAAGATTATTGCTACTATTATACAAACGATTATTATTGTTACTGTATTCATATAAATATATAGTATTAATTTTTATTTATTTCCTATTCTGTAAATTAGGATAAATAAAATTGTTTAGATGGTATTGTGCTGAACGACTATAAATAGAAAACCCGCATCCTTTCAAAATGGAGTAATGAAAAACTCCTTAAAACAAGATTTGAGTGCCAATTGCATCAAACTTCCACTGTCTTCTTAACGAAGAACCCCTAAGGGTTGAGGCCTGTCTTACTCAATTATGAGCGTCCTCCTTTTCTTTTTAGTGTTGAGTTTACAAACTGTTTTTGAACTGATGCGGGAATACTTTCTATATTTCCTTAATTATTTTTTATTTTCTTTATAGTATGCTATTGATTTCTTCTAATTTTTCAATCAATTGTTTGTTGCCAAAAAGATTATCTTCCTTTATTTTCATATAAGATGTAACATATTGCAACAACACCATTGCCAATAAATCTTGTTTGTCTTTATAAGCGTACATTTTAGCATATTCCTTAATGTTGGTCTTAACTGTTTCAACGGCATTCCTAAATACCTCTTCTTCTTCTCTCTTTACCCTAACTTTATAAATTCTACCTGCTATATCAACACTAATTAAAATATCTTCTGTCATTACTTATTAGAAATTTTTGCTTTTTCGGTTTCTACAATTATTCCTACACACTTATCAATTTTTCGCACCAAGTTATTTATTTTCAGCTTAACGTCTGTTGTATCTAAACTATTTTTTATTGTTTCTCCTAATTTTAATGTTTTTATTTGTTCTTTTAAACTATTTATTTCTTGCGATTGCTCTAATACAATCTTATTTAACTCGTTTTTATCGTTAATTAAGCTTTCAATGCTTTGCTCCAAATTATGTTTCTCGTCTTTTAATCTTCTTATCTTATATTCTATCCCAGAAATAAGAGTTTGCAAATCTTCCATCATTTTTAAGCTTAACCAACACTGCAAATATAAGAATAATTTCCAAAAATTGTATACTTTTTTGCTTTTTTTCTTACATTTTATTTAAAAACGTTCTATTTGACATCTAAAGTATGTCCCATTCTTTTAGCTTTTGTTTTAAGGTAGTTTTTATTGTGTTGATTGATTCCCACTACCAAAGGTATGGTTTCTACTATTTCTATACCATATCCTTCAAGCCCTTTTCTCTTAACAGGATTATTTGTTAATAAACGAATTTTATTTGCATTTTGATCTCTTAAAATCTGTGCTCCCACTCCATAATCTCTTTCATCTGCTCTAAATCCTAATGCAATATTAGCATCAACTGTATCCATTCCTTGTTCTTGAAGATGATATGCCTTAATTTTATTAACTAAACCAATTCCTCTTCCTTCTTGACTCATATACACTACCAATCCTTTACCTTCTTTATCAATCATTTTCATAGCTTCATGCAATTGTCCCCCACAATCACATCTGCATGATCCAAAGATATCTCCTGTTGCACATGATGAATGAACTCTAACAACAATTGGTTCATCTTTTGTCCAAGTACCTTTTTTAAGTACCATATGAGTTGCATTTGTGTTTAATTGAGTATAGGCAATTAAATGAAAATCTCCCCATTCTGTTGGCAACATAACTTCTTCTTCTCTTCTAATTAGAGTTTCGTTAGCTACTCTATATGCAATCAAATCCTTAATTGAAATAATTTTTATTCCATACTTTTTAGAAATTTCCATCAATTGAGGCAAACGAGCCATTGTTCCATCTTGATTAAGAATTTCTACCAAAACAGCAACTGGTTCCAATCCTGCCAAACGTGCCAAATCAACACACGCCTCAGTATGTCCACTTCTTTGTAAAACACCCGCTGATTTTGCTCTAAGAGGGAAAATATGACCTGGACGGCCTAATTCTTCTGGACGAGTTTTTGGATCAGCTAATGCTTTAATTGTTTTAGCTCTATCACTTGTTGATATTCCAGTTGTACAACCATCTCCAAGTTTATCAACTGAAATTGTAAATGGAGTTTCATGAGAAGAGGTATTATTTGAAACCATCATATCAAGATTTAACTGTCTACATCTTTCTTCCGTCAAAGGAGCACACATTAAACCTCTACCATGAGTTACCATAAAGTTAACAATGTCTGGTGTAATTTTTTCTGCTGGGAAAATAAAATCTCCTTCATTTTCTCTATCCTCATCATCAACACATATAAGCAATTTCCCTTGCTTAAAATCTTCTATAGCTTCTTCTATTGTATTTAATTTAGTTTCCATATTTTTTAATATTTAATCGGCAAAGATACAATATTTACGTCTATTTTCTCTTATTATTAATGATATTTATGTAAATTTGCATCCATTAAATTGTAATATCAAAGTAAACTATATGCATTTTTTTCAAACCATAACACAAGGAATATTATTTGGTCTAACTCTATCTCTTATGGCTGGACCTGCATTTTTTTCTCTTATCCAAACAAGTATTAGTAAAGGTTTTAAAAAAGGTTCTCAACTTGCATTTGGGATATCTATTAGTGATATAACTATGGTATTTGTTGCTTGGTACGGTTTATCATCAATATTTGAAACAGATAGAGCTCAAAGAATTTTATCTGTAGTTGGTGGGTTCTTCCTTTTAGGTTTTGGAATTTATACTGCTCTTAAAAGACATATAAGCAAACCAAAACAAGCAAAGGATATTGAAATAAAAGCTAAATTTCAATTCAAATATATTGCCAAAGGTTTTGCTTTTAATATTCTAAATCCAAGCATTTGGATATTTTGGCTAATTCCAATTAGTGTTGCAAGTAGTTTTCCTAAAGTAAATCTTCAAATCACATTCTTAATTTCAATATTGGTTACTGTGCTTTGCATGGACTTGATAAAATGTGCTATTGCGAACGAAATAAAACGTTTTATGACAGATAGAGTAATTACCTATACAAATAGAATAATTGGCTCAATTTTAATTGTATTTGGTATTTATTTAATTCTGACATTATTTATTGATATGTCTCACATAATTCCAATAAATAATCAATTATAAACCTTAAGAAAAATAAAATATTATTTTTTTATTTTGCTGCTTGTTTTTTATAGTCTTCAAAAAAGACTCTCCCAACTTCATAACCAATATCAAAAAGTTCTTGTGCTTTATCAAAATCTAAAATAGTGTATTTTTCTAAGTTTGGAGCAATTACATAATTACATTTTTTTGCCCAACTCTCAGTATTACTTGAAATTGAAAGAGCCATTGATCTTGCAAATATATTTACCAATCCTTTTATCTCAGATTGATTTGGCACAGAAATAACATCAACACCAATAACAATATCACATTTTTCTTTTATAAGTGGCTCTACAGGAAGATTTTGCATAACTCCTCCATCAACATACATTTCCCCTTCAACTTCTTTTGGTTCATAAACAATAGGTATTGATGCTGATGCGATGATATATTCTTTTAAAAAATTACCTTCTCCAATAAACTTATATGTTGCTTTATTAAAATTTGTAACGCAGCAATAGAATTTTTTATTCAGGCATGAGAAATCATTACCTGGCAATGATTTTTCAAGAACTTTTGAAAGTTTCTCGTGATTAAAGAACCCCCTTCCAAAGCTTGAATTTAATTTAATCACATTAAAGAGTTTATTCATATTTTCTTTATCCACAAGATCCAAAATTTCAATTGGAGTATATCCAGCACAATACAATACTCCAATAATTGAACCCATTGAAGTTCCAGAAACAACATCCACTTCAAACTTATACTCTTTCATAGCTTGCAAAAAACCTATATGAGCATAACCCAAAGCTCCACCTCCACTTAAAGCCAATCCAATCTTTGGTTTCTTTCCCTGATTATTTGGCTTTTTATTCTGAGCAAATGAATTTTCTACACTTACAATCATAACAACAGCTATTAGAAAAAAGAAAAATAACTTTTTAAAATATTTCATTCCCATACACATAGAAAGCAAACTTATAATTAGTTTCTATCTAAGCTTTTTCTTAAAAACACATTAGATTCATCTATTTGTATAGAATTATTATTCATCCAATAAATAAAACCATCATACTTGTCCTTATTATCTTTTAACCACTCATTAAATTCGTCAACATTACCTTGAGACAACAACCAATAATTATATGTTTCAAAGTATCCAGCATCTTTTAATCGTTTTTGAAAATCAAATAATAAAACTGAATTACCTACATTATGTGCCTTTTCAAAATAAATATCAACAAAATTTGAACGTATTCTATTTAGAGAGGCTAAATTAATTACTTTTTCATCCCCAAGAGAAGAAAGCATAACTTGTTCATAAACCCTGTTTGCCCAAGGCATCTTAGATACATCTTTACTGTCCTCATAGGCCTTTGTCAACTTGGCCAATAAATCATCTTCCTTATCTGGATCGTAGCTTATATCTATTTGTTGCTTTGAAAAGCTAACTTTTGAAACTGTATCTTCAAATTTTATTTCATTCTTGTATGTATTATAAAGCATTTCACTCATAACACTTGAACGTTTGGAAGATGGTTCAAGATTTAGAAATATCTCTCCATAAATCATTCCCCAAACCTCTTGGTCTGAATTTAAGAATAAATGAGCCATTCTAAAATAATTGGAAGGATATTTAGGATCTGCTTCTACACCCTTTTCATACCATCTTATTGCTGAGTCATAATCTTTTTGATTATAATAAACATTACCTGTTTCTAAAAATAATTTACCTGAATTAGGAAATCTCTTAATCCCTTCAGCATATGCTTTTATAGCTTTATCAGATTCTCCATTATTATCATATGCATTACCAAGCATTTGATAATAATAATCTAAAGCATCATTTCTTTTAATCAATTTATTTAAAATCTTAATACTCTTGTTGTAATCTTTCTTTAAATAGTAGGCATATGACATTTCATACTTAACATATGTACTTTTAGAATCCATTTTCTCTGCTTTTTCCAAAAGGAGAATGCTTTCATCAAAATCGCCATTATCCATTTTAAAAACGGCTGCTTTAATCAAATCACTTACCTCTTGGCTTTCATTTTGAGCAAATAAGCTAACATTATTTCCAAAACTTAGAAATACTAAGAACAAAACATTAATTAAAATCTTTTTCATTGTGTATTAATTTTATAATGCAAATGTACACCCTTATTTAAAAATCTGCAAAAGAATTTAAAATAAAAAGAATATACACATTATCTTTGCAAAATGAAAATTGCATCAGAAAAGGAAAGAGAATTTATTTTAAACAATTTAAATTCAGACACAAACAAACTACTTCTTCAATCTAACGAGGAAGATATTGACGTTAAATTCTGTGTTAAACAAATTATTGGATATAATAAAGCTAAAGAAAAATTCCCTTCATTATTAGAAAAAAACAACTTACTATTCCCTCCAAAAATAAATCTCGAACAAACTTCTTCTGAACAAACTGCAAAATATAAAGCATCTTTATTCCCGAAAAATTCAACTCTTAGAGACCTTACTTCTGGATTTGGAATAGATATTATTTTCTTTGCCAAAGAATTAAAAAAAGTATATTATCATGAAATTAATTATGAACTAGCTTGTATTGCTGAGGAAAATTTTAAAGCCTTAGGCTTAGATAATATAATTTTAAATAAAGGAAATAGTGCTAATGATATTGATTCATTAGAAGAAACAGATATTATTTACCTTGACCCTTCACGAAGAGATGAAAATAACAAAAAAGTATTCTTATTAAAAGACTGCCAACCTGATATTATTGAAATACTTCCTTTTCTATTTGATAAAGCAAAAACTATTTGCATAAAACTATCTCCTATGCTAGACATTAAACTGGCAATAAAAGAAATAAAGTTTATAAAAGAAATCCATGTTATTTCTGTTAAGAATGAATGTAAGGAATTACTCTTAATTTTAGAGAAAAGCTATGAAAAAGAGATAAAATATACATGCATTGATTTTGACACAAATGGCAAAATAAATAAATTCTCATTCACAACAGAAAAATCAATTACACGTTTAGCTGAGAAAAAAGAGCTGAGAATGGGAGCATATATTTATGAGCCTAATACCTCAATCCTAAAAGCTGGTGGATTTCATTCATTATGTGAAAGATTTGAAGTAAGCAAAATAGCCTCACATTCACATCTATATATATCAGAAAAAGAAATCGAAGATTTTCCAGGCAGGAAATTTATAATAAAAACTATACTCCCATACAATAATAAAATTTTAAAAACGCTATCTACAAGATATCCAAAAGCAAATATCACTATAAGAAACTTCCCTCAAACTGTTTCTGAAATAAGAAAGAGAACAAATGTAAAAGAAGGAGGAGAGAAATACTTATTCTTTACCACAAATAAAGAAAATGAAAAAATAATAATCTCATGCGAAAAATCATAATAATATTTCTTAGCTTAATAATAAGTATAAACTTAAATGCAAATCCTGACAAGAAAATTACAAATACTGAAAAGCAGCAAGCTAAAATAATTATTGATACAATTATTCAAAATGTAAATAATGATACAATAATACTTTTAGTATATCGCCCAATAAATTGTAAAGCTCAATTTATAACATCTCGTCCTGACTCAAATGACTCTAAAATTAAATTATCAGTTGCAGCAGCTTTCACCGGTCCAAACCTGAAAAGTATTATGGGTAATTATATAATTGATGGAAAAGTAAAAGCGGGCAAAAAGCTTAAATCAACTGGATATGCTGCAATATTTGATAATAAAGTAATAATAAAACCCTCAACAGAAAAAATAAATACTTATAAGAACCTTGCAATTAGAAAAAAAGGAGATCTTTTCCAACAAATGTTATTAGTTAAAGACTCTAATCTTGTGCCTTGCAAAATATTTGGCAAAAAAGCAACATATCGTAGAGCCCTTGCTATAATAGATAACACTCCTTGTGTTATAGAATCAGAAGTAAGGCTTTCAATAGATGACTTTTCGAGAGCATTAATAAGAATGGGTATAAAAAATGCACTATGCTTAGATATGGGAACATGGAGCAAAGGATGGTTAAGGACAGAAAATAATAATTACACCCCAATTGGAAAATTAACTTCAAGCACAAAAGACCAAACAAACTGGTTAATATTTACAGAGTAAAAATGGCTTCTTTTTAAAATTATAGTTAGATAAAGAAAAAGAAAGGCTAAATTTTCTGATATAAAAAACTAACTAAAAAGACAATCCACTTAAATGACTTGCTTTTCAGTATTGGGAGATTTGCAATGGCAATAGAAAAAAGGCTTAAAGTTTTTCTTCCTTAACTATATAGCTATTTTTACAGCCTTTAAAATTACATCAATAGCTAAATTAACAGCTTGTTGAGTAAGCGCTTTCGAAACGACCTTCAACGCATCTATTTCTGCTTCTAGAATCTTTTTTTCATCTTCCAAATATGATTTAAATTCTTGTTCAGTAATTTCTCTTTTAAGGTAATATTCGGATAACATTTTTAGTCTTGTTTCTTTCCCTTTTAAAAATTGTTTAACTGTAAATTCAACTTTAGGCCAATTATTGGAAAGTACTGACTTCATTGCAGCCAACATATCTGTTGCTATTGTATTAAAATCAACATTCATAATATTAGTTTTTATTTATTATTTTCAGACATTTTTTTTGCTTCTTCTGCCACTGCTAAAGGGTACAATATTCCCCTTAGGTATACTAAATTTAGTTTAATAATTGCATCGCTTATAGTATTATTATTTTTGTGATTGTTTTTATACTTATCGAACATTTCGATAACACTTTCGCAAATTCTTATAGTTTCCTCATTGCCTTTACGAGCTTTATTTTTATTTAAAAGAGAATGTAATTCTATATCAATATCTATATACTGCTCGGCAAATTTATCGTACGCTCTCCCTCCATCAGCTTCAGTGGTTGTTTCCAGCATTGTAAGGTAAAGCTTATCAACAGATTTAGATACCAATTCTATTTGTTCTGCAATTTTTCCATCATATTTAGGTACAAATGTAACCTTGCATGCGCTAAAGGACAATACACTTATAATAAATACAGAAAACAGAAATTTATTTGAGTTAATTTTTTTAATAATTGATTCCATTTTATTTATATTTAAGGTTAATAATTATTTTTTTTCTTCGTACGTTCCATTTTCTTCTTTAGAATTATCGAAGCATTCACTCAAAGATTTTAGAAGACAATAAGTAACTTTACTCAACTGTTTACTTTTCTCCAGATCATTTTCTACATTTTGATTCTGATTATCTAGTAGCTCTAATTGTTCTAAAAATCCAAAATAGCCAATTTGAATCTGAATCATTTGTCTCGCTGTTTTACTTATTGAACTTGTTGGGTTTGTAATCAAAGAGGCAATTATCCCTAATAATCCTGTACCACCAAATGCTATAGTTATAATTTGTGGATTTTTTGCAACTACAGTGTATATTGCAGACCCTAATACTAGAAATAATCCGACAACAATAATTGTAAAATTTATCCACTTGTAAAGTTCTATTGATTTTGATGTCTTATTTAAAGTTTCTTGTATTAATTTTTGCAATTTACTTGGAGTAAGAGAAGAAACAGCACTTTTTAGATGGTCTTTATTGGCTTCTTTACCTTGATCTGAAAATAATTTAAGTAATTGTTCAGTTATTTCTTCTGTTTTTTCAATCCTTTCCTTATCTGTTATTTTGCTATCGGATTTGATAGTAATTAATTGTTGTTTCATTACTTTTTCCTGTCTGCAGTAAAACAAGGATTTGCTCATTCGTTTAATACTTTCATCTAAGTCTATAGGAGAAACATCAATAGCAATTTTGCAAAAATCTTTAAAGTTCTTTAGATCATTGTGTATAGAATCAAAGTTTTTAAATTCTTCATATTTTCCTAAAATGCAAATGGGAATTGTTTTTTCATCTTTCCTAATATCTTTTATTATTTCAATTCCTTCGGGGATTCCATAATTAAAAATATTGATAACCAGCGCATTTACACTATTATCTTTAATCAGTCCGAGCAACTCTTTTTTATTTGTAACTATTTGTACTCCTAAAATCCAATCCTTTTGAACTTCAAAACGTTCTTGAACTTTTTTTGCGTTGCTATTTTCAGGTTCAATTAAACCTATTAAAAGTTTTTTTTCTAAATCATCCATAATATATTTTTTTGGTTATTACTTCTTGATTTACTAGATTTTCGCTATGGTGATTAGTACTCGCCTTTATCGTTTGGAAAATCTTTAGCTCTTGTTCTGTCTTTATATTATCAACACCTCAATCAACTTGTATAAGACTATGGTTAAAACTTCTAAAACATTAAATTCAACTCTGCGAAGGTATATTTATTTTTTCACATACCATTAAAAAAATTAATTTATTTTTATCCTATATTACAGAGATATAGGCCTGTAACAATAAGTCTTACTCCTTGATTTATCTTTTAATAATCTTTATCCATTCAAGACTCATTTTTAAGATATTAAGAACTTAGCGTTAGGAATGGAAGGAGTTTGTTTGTTTTTATAAGAATTTGGGAAATTAGAATAATATTTCAGTAAATTAGAATAAAAAGATTTTTACTGAAATAAGAAATGATATTTTTTTATAAATAAAAAAAGGCAACCCATAATTACATAGGTTGCCTTAAATATTGAAAAAATTAAAATTAGTTAACTTTAAATTTAGTTACTCCATTTTTAATAAAATCTACAATTTGATTTGCTGCTGCAAGACCAGCGTTAATGTTAGCTTCAGCTGTTTCAGCTCCCATTTTCTTAGCAGTTGCAAAAACTCTTGTTCCGAATTTTTCTGCAAGTTCTGCATGATTTGAAGTTGCAACGTCAGTAGAGTATTTCATATCTTCTCTTTCTGATAAAAGCTTCATCATGTCTGCTTCATTAACAACTTCTTTTCTTGCTGTATTAATCAAACAACCACCCTTTGGCATTTTTGAAAGCAATTCGTAGTTGATTGAGTTTTTAGTTTGTTCAGTTGCTGGAATATGAAGAGAAACATAGTTGCAAGTTGAATAAAGTTCTTCAATGCTATTGCAAGGTTTAATTCCTTCTTCAACCATTTGTTCAGCTTTAACAAATGGGTCAAAAGCATAAACTTCCATTCCCATTCCTTTTGCAATATTAGCTACCAAACGTCCTACGTTACCGTAAGCGTGAATACCTAATTTCTTACCTTTAAGTTCTGAACCAGTTCCTGGGTTGAATGAATTTCTTGCCATAAAAATCATCATTCCGATTGCTAATTCAGCAACTGCATTTGAATTTTGGCCTGGAGTATTCATTGCAACAATATTCTTTGCTGTACAAGCTGCAAGGTCAAGATTGTCAAATCCTGCTCCAGCACGAACAACAATTTTTAATTTCTTTGCTGCGTCAACAACTTCTTTAGTAACTTTATCTGAACGTACAATTAAAGCATCTGCGTCTTCAACAGCTTTTAAGAAATTGCTTACATCACCATATTTTTCTAAAAGAGCTAATTCAAATCCTGCTCCTTCAACAATATTTCTAATACCGTCAACCGCTGCCTTAGCAAAAGGCTTATCGGTTGCTACTAATACTTTTGTCATATCTAAAAAATTTATGCGTTTAATTTTTCAAATTCTTGCATACAAGCAACTAATGCCTTAACAGATTCTACTGGACAAGCATTGTAGATTGATGCACGGAAACCACCAACTGAACGGTGTCCTTTAATTCCAACCATTCCTCTTTCTTTAGCAAATGCCATAAAGTCTGCTTCTTTATCTTTGTATTGTTCATTCATAACAAAGCAAACATTCATAATTGAACGGTCTTCCTTAACAGCTGTTCCTTGGAACATCTTGTTTCTGTCTATTTCGTCATAAAGCATGTTAGCTTTTTCAACATTGATTTTATTCATTGCTTCAACGCCACCAAGTTCTTTAACCCATTTCAATGTTTCGTGCATAACGAATATTGAGAATACTGGAGGAGTGTTGAACATTGATTTATCTCTTGGTTCTTTTCCAAAATGAGTTGTGTAATCAACCATTGTTTGAAGTTTTCTTTCAACTTTTCCAAGAATATCTTTTCTAACAATAACAAATGTTACTCCAGCAGGGCCAACATTCTTTTGAGCTCCACCATAAATAAGTGCATATTTAGAAATATCAACTGGACGAGACATAATGTCTGAAGACATATCAGCAACTAAGTTAACTGGGCAGTCCATGTCATATTTAATTTCTGTACCATAAATAGTGTTGTTAGTTGTGATGTGGAAATAATCTGCATCAGTTGGAACAGTAAAATCTTTAGGAATGTAAGTATAGTTTTTATCTTCAGAAGATGCAACAACTTCTACGTCACCATAGAATTTTGCTTCTTTAATTGCTTTCTTTGCCCAAACACCAGTTTGAAGGTAAGCAGCTTTTTTATTTAATATGTTAGCAGGCACATGGAAGAACTGAGTTGAAGCACCACCTCCTAAGAAAATTACTTCATAATTTTCAGGGATATGAAGAAGTTCTCTCCATAAAGCTTCAGTTTCAGCCATAATTCTTTCCCAACCTGGTGTACGGTGAGAAATTTCCAAAATACCAATTCCAGTGTTATCGAAATTGCGAATAGCTTCAATAGCTGATTCAATTGCTTGTTTTGGTAAAACGCAAGGACCTGCGTTAAAGTTATGTACTTGTTTCATCTTTAAATGTTTTAAATGGTTGATATATTAATTTAATTTATTGTAAATTATACTTTGCAAAGTTAGTACTTATTTTTCAAACAACAAGTGATAAAAACAAATAATTAATTTTATTCTAAAACATTACCTCCTTTTACGATGAAAGCATAAAGACAAAGGTGACTTGTCCTGAAAAAAGTTGACACAAAAACACACAACAACATGGACAAAAATT